>ERZ1034361.19-NODE-19-length-119997-cov-5.388826_pt1 | contig 119997 bp, 105 predicted proteins | sample MGYA00520617_ERZ1034361 | MGnify/ENA primary metagenome ERZ1034361 (study PRJEB33736, sample SAMEA104284507) | Azolla filiculoides | biome: Urban; feature: Water surface; material: Ditch water | place: Netherlands | collected 2015-10-28 | depth 0-0.1 m ... | reverse complement strand
ATTGGCGCTATAAAGTAGCGTATTATTTAACAAATATAAAAATAATAATTGTATTACAAATCATCAGAAGAACTTTAATTTGTTGAATACTTTTTACTTCTAAAAGTTTAAAAACATCAATCAAAACCCCTCAAAAACACCCAATCCAAATAGGGCAAAATCATATTTCACGGGATCGTTCGGGTCGAGTTCACGGAGTTTTATGTCTAATTCTGCCAAAGCTTTTCCATCGTTTTGTTTTCGGGTCAGCAAGCCTAATTTTCGAGCCACATTGCCAGAATGCACATCGAGAGGGCAAGATAGGAGCGAAGGCGAAATGCTTTTCCAAATACCCAAATCAACGCCTTTGTTGTCTTGGCGACACATCCATCTCAAGTACATATTGATGCGTTTTGCTGCGGAACCATTCATCGGGTCGGAAATGTGTTTTTGGGTTCGGTTTTGGTGTTCAATTTCGAAGAATGTTTTCTTGAATTCGGAAATGCTTTTTTGCATCGAATTCGGTTCTTGGTGTTGGGCAAAAACAGCTTCAAGACCGCCGTGGTTTTGGTAAATGTGTTGCAAACCTTTTATGAAACCAACAAAATCCTGACCGTTGAAGGTTCTGTGTACAAAAGTTTCCAATCGTTCCAAATCATCTTCGGAATGTGACATCACGAAATCATAAGGCGAATTTCCCATCAAATCCATCATCTTGTGTGCGTTTTTGATAATCATTTTACGATTGCCCCAAGCGATGGTGGCACTCAAAAAACCGGCAATTTCGATGTCTTCTTTTTGCGAAAACAAATGCGGAATTTGCACGGGATCACTCTCTATGAAATCCAGCGTGTTGTATTGCAGGACTTTTTCGTCAAGGAAGGATTTGAGTTCTTTTTGGTTCATCTGAAGATTCAATTTTGAAAACAGGACTTTATTTTACCTAAATTGACACTAAATTTTGCAATAAAAGACATTTTAATTATCTATTGCTAGCACTTCGCTTGTCATATTTTATATCGCTTAATATGCCTGATTTTATTCCAATAAAGAAACTCCAATTGGCTTGATCACCAAAAGGTTGCCAGTTAAAATCCATTCGCCAGCTTAATAAATCTCTTTCAAAACGAAGTTGGGTATAAGTAACTCCGTTTAGCACAAAATCATAACCAGTTGAGACACCAACTTTCCATTTTGGGGTTAAATCTCCATTGGCAGAAATCATTATTGAATTTCCTGTAATTTTATTTTGTCGGTTATTGTTGCCATAAGTAAGAGAATAGGCAAATGTCATATCCCAAGGCAATTTTGAGGCAAAAAATTCGGTAATTTTATCAGTTCCGGTATCTTCTTCATCATCAAATTGGCTGCTTCCTCTGGCGTGATCCATGGTACTTCTTCCAAACAAATCATCATCACGACCACCATTTCTTTGACCTTGCTTGTTTTTATCTTTATCTTTTTCATCTTTATCAGAGTCTCTGCTGGAAATAGAATAATTCAAAGTCATATTGGCACTTGTCATTCTAAACAAACTTCCACCATTATTGATGTTATAAACATTAATTGTATTGCCCGCATTATCTATTGCATAAGGATCTAAAGTTGCTCCAAAATTCATATTTAGCTTGTCTTTAAATAGTTGAGTGCCGCCGCTTACACGAATCGGAGCCCAAGCAAATGTAGTTTTGCCATCAGCATTGAAGTTGTAACTTGTAGCAAAGTTTAAATTGTTAAGAAGCATTATTTTTTTAGGTTCTACCTTGGTGCTATCTGGATCAGTAATTTTAGCTTCGAAAGTATTGCTTAAATCAAATCCTACTATATTAGAATTTGAATTTCCGGGTGCTCCAAAAACGCCTCCTTCAAATCGGGTGTAATCTTTTGTCATTTTTCCTGTAGCATCGGTAGCATAAGTATCGAAATATTTTTCGAAACTAGGAGTGTAACCATACGAAATGGAAGGTCGCATCACGTGTCTGATGGATTTTATTTTACTGTCTGGTTTGAAATTAAATGTTCCGTAAATGGTGGTACCTAAACTACTTGTAAAATTATAGGTTCTAAAAGAATCAAATCCGTTAACGGTTTGATCTACAACAGCGCTTTGTTCTTTGTCATAGTTTCTTCGAATGGTTTTTATGGTCCAAACTTCATTATAATTCATAGAAGTGGAAGCACTAAAATGTTTAAATAATTTGAAATTGGTGCTTAATGGAATGCTGTGTTGCACTCCTAATTTTGCATTATCAAACATTTCTTTTGTAAAAAACAAGGAGTCAGTTGTGACAAAACTATTTTTTCCACTCAAATTATACAATAAATTGATGTTTTTGAAGAAGCCTTTTTTAACCCCATCTTTACCCACAAACGGATAAATTCGATCCACACTATATTGCAAATCAGGCAAGGTCATATTGATTTCAGAAGTTTGAGTGTTTTGTGAATGTGTTGCAGTTAGAGCTAAACGAGAACCAACTGTGCCTGGAAAAGTTTTGCTATAAGAAACCGATGAACTCAAAGTATTATTCAAATTTGACCCTACATTGGATTGATTTATAGATTGTTGAAAGTATTTACTACTTCCCATATTTACAGAAGCCGAAAATGTTGAATTGGGACTTCCTTTAGAGTCTTTAGAATGCGACCATTGCAGATTATAAATACTTTGTTTGGAATAATCTGGATAGCCTCTTTCGCTATTGATTAGGTTTTCAAATCTAAAGTTTAAATTTCCTCTAAAACTGTATCTTTTAGCATAACTTGATTCGAATCTCAAGGCATAACTCCCGTTTGTATAATAATCACCAAGAACAGTTAGGTCATAATTATCACTAAGTGCAAAATAATATCCTCCATTTTGCAATGAAAATCCCCTATTATTTGAATCGTTATAACTTGGTAAAAGGATACCGGAAACGCTAGTTTCTTTGGTCATCGGAAAAAAAGCAAAAGGCAAAGCGATAGGAGTGGGCACATTGGCAATAACCAAATTAGTTAAGCCGGTTACTACTTTTTTGCCAGGAATGATTTTTACTTTATTGGTTTGAAAATAATATTCAGGATTTTCTACATTAGTTGAAGTAGTAAAACGTGCTTTTTTTAAGAAATAGACCGAATCATTTTCTTTTTTTGTAATTACTGCTTTAACCTTGAATTCTCCTTGATCGGTTTTTGAATTCCATATCAAAGCTTTTTTTGTTTTGAAATTAAAACGAATCGAATCGGGTTCAATTACATTTTCGGCCTGTTTGAAATTCGGAAACTGAGTATATTTTCCAGTAGAATCTTTAATTCTACCCGCATAAACTTCGTTTTTTTCATAGTTTAAAACGATGATTCCAGCTTTTAATTCTGTATCTTGATAATACAATTCAGCGTTGTCATACAGCGTAATAAGTTTCTTTTTTTGCTCTATTTTGACATAATTACTAGCGTTATATCTTACTTTGTCTTCAAGAAGTACTTTTGGTTGAATGCTGTCTTTTGTGATTGTATCACTTATGGTTTTTGTAATTGTGGTTGATTTGGCGTCTTTTTTAGCAGTAGAAATGGACTTATCTTTTTGATTTTGAACAGGTATAGAACTTGTTTTGTTAGATCTATCTTGTGAATAGATATTGCAAGTTCCTAAAGTTAGGAAAAATGATAATAAAACGATATTAAATAAGTTTGTATTCAAAGGGATTAATGCTATTTTTGTAAAAATATGGCTTGTTTTTTGATGGGTCAAACTTACATATTATTTTTTGTCAAAAATAATCAAATATTAAATTTATACCCCTTGTGTTTTAATTAAATTAACTTTTGAAGATGAAATTCAAATATAAAAACTACATTTCAACAGTGATACTTGTGTTGTTTCTTTGTAGTTCAGTATTTTCCCAAAATAATAAAAAATTTATCGTTGTACTTGATGCTGGACATGGAGGGAAAGACCCTGGAAATTCCTATCATGGTTTTCGTGAAAAAGAAATTGCTCTTAAAACAACTTTAAAAGTGGGGAATTTTTTAGAAAAAGAAAAAAATATAAAAATAATTTATACTCGAACAACTGATGTTTTTATTGAATTAGCAAACAGACCCAAGATGGCCAACAAAGCCAAAGCGGATTTGTATATATCCATTCATTGTAATTCAGTAAAAAATTTTACTCCCAATGGAACAGAAACATTTGTTATGGGTTTGTCTAGAAGTGGTATGAATTTAGAAGTTGCAAAAAATGAAAATTCGGTTATTTTGTTAGAAAATAATTTCAAAGAAACTTATAAAGGTTTTAATCCTAATAATTCCGAATCTTTATTAGGATTGACTTTAATGCAAGAAGAAAATTTAAATAACAGTATTAATTTAGCAACTAAAATTCAGGATAATTTCACACATAATCTAGAAAGAAATTCAAGAGGAGTAAAGCAACAACCTCTGTGGGTTTTAGATGCTGTATTTATGCCAGGTGTATTAATTGAATTGGGTTTTTTATCTAATAAAGCGGAAGGTGAATTCTTAAATTCAGAGGAAGGACAAAATAAAATGGCAATGCAAATTGCGAATGCAATTAAATCGTATAAAAAGGAAAATTTTGATGAAGAAATTGAAAATGTATCACACAGCAAACCTAAAGAAACAGTTTTAGTTAAAAGTGGAACTATTGAAAAATCTAAATCGGCAGATGTTTCAAAGGATACGATATATAAAGTGCAACTTTTTGTAAGTTCAAAAAAAATAGAAGTGGATTCAAGTAAATTTAAAGGATTGAAAAACATATCAAGCACTTTTAATAATAATATTTATAAATATACTTATGGAGAAACATCCAATATTAAGGAAGCAAATAAAATGCAAATTGAAGCAAGAAAAAAAGGTTTTTTAGACGCTTATATTGTGATTATCAAAGACGGAATAAGTAAGAAGGTAAATAGTGGGGGTAAACAATAATAACTAAATTTGTAAAAAAAAAAATAATTAATGAGAGAACTTAAAATAACTTTAATAACACTATCATTTTTGATGTTGTTTGTTTGTAGTTCTGCTTTTGGTCAATCCAATGTTTTTATAGTTGCCTTAGATGCAGGTCATGGCGATCACGATTTTGGTGCGGTTTACAGCGGTCGGGTTGAAAAAAATATAAACCTAGCAATAGTACTTAAAGTGGGTAAAATATTAGAACAAAATCCACATGTAGAGGTCATCTATACTCGAAAAACTGACGTTTTTATTGATTTAGTTGAAAGAGCTAATATTGCTAATCGGGCCGACGCTAATATTTTTGTATCTATTCATTGCAATGCCAATAAAAATACTGCAGCCGATGGCACAGAAACCTACGTGATGGGGATGAGTAAAGTAGCTTCGAACCTTGAAGCGGCCAAAAAAGAGAACGCGGTAATTAGTCTTGAAAAAGATTTCAAACAAAAATACGAAGGTTTTGATCCCAATTCTCCAGAGACCATGCTTGGAATGACCTTGATGCAAGAGGAATATTTAGACAACAGCATATCATTAGCAAGTAAAATTGAAGAAAGATTTGCTGATTTAGGCAAAAAAATTAGACATGGTGGTGTAAAACAAGCTCCTTTTATGGTTTTACATAAAGCTTATATGCCAAGAGTATTAGTAGAGACAGGATTTATTTCTAATCCTACCGAAGGTGATGCTTTAAATTCTGAAGACGGACAAAATGATATAGCCAAAGCTATTGCAGATGCAATTATAAGTTACAAAAGAGAATATTTTGGCGCTGATACTACTGATATTATTTCTGATAGACCTTCTCAAAAAATTATCGAAAAAACAGAAAGCGATACTACACCAACAACACCAAAAACGGAAGTAATTAGCAACGATTCAAAGGCAGTCATTTTTAAAGTTCAATTATCAGCTAGTAAAAAGAAAGTGGAATTAGTGGCAAGCAATTTTAAAGGATTGAAAGATGTATCAATGTCATCGGAAGGAAAATTGTATAAATATATGTATGGCGAAACGGCTAATTATGAAGAGGCTAAAAAATTATTGCAGGAAGCAAAATCCAAAGGATATAATTCGGCTTATTTAATTGCTTTTAAAAATGGTGAAATGATAAGTGTTCAAGACGCAATCAAATAATTATTAACTTCAAGTTTAATTAATTTATATTAAATTTGCACCAAACATTTATATTTTGAAATTAACACGAGAAATCAAAACAGCCATACTAGCCATTTCGACTATTTTATTATTCATTTGGGGCTATAGCTTTCTAAAAGGGAAAGATCTTTTAGATAAATACAGAACTTTTTATGTACAATACGACAATGTCGAAGGCTTATCTCCTTCTGCATCTGTTACAATAAATGGTTTGATTGTAGGCAAGGTAACCAAAATCACATTAGATCCAAACACAGGAAAACTAGTGGTGCAATTACAACTTAAAACCGATTTTCCTATTTCTAAAACCAGTACCGCAATTATATACAAACCCGGTTTTATAGATGGAAAACAAATTGCAATTCATCCTAATCTTGCTGATAAAACAGAATGTGCTGATGGTCAGTTTTTAATAGGAACAGCTGAATTGGATTTGACCGAATCTTTAAAAAAACAATTGGTTCCTCTACAATCAAAATTCGAAAAAGTAATGCTGAATTTAGATAATTTATTAACTGGATTCAATAATGTATTAGACAACAAAGGACAACAAGATTTGAAAACAAGTTTGGCCGAATTGAGTCAAACCATGCAACAATTTCACAAAGCATCTTCAAGTGTCAATACTATTCTTGACGATAATAAGGGGCAAATAAATGGTGTTGTGACCAATCTAAATAAAGTTTCTAGCAATTTTTCTAAAATATCCGATTCATTAAACAAAGCCGATTTAGGAAAAACTGCCGCCAATTTGCAAAAAACTTTAGAAAAAGTAGATAAAATAATGGCCGATTTGCAAGCAGGGAAAGGCTCTATGGGCAAATTAATGAAAGACGAAGCTTTGTACAATAATTTAGAGCAAACCTCAAAAGAATTAGAATTATTGCTTGAAGATGTAAGACTTCACCCAACTCGTTATGTGAATGTATCCGTTTTCGGAAAGAAAAACAAACCTTATGTTGCCCCAGTAAAAGATACCATTTCAAAGTAAAAAACTAGCAATTATGGGTTTTTTAAGCACTATTTTATTTGCGATATTTCTGGTTTTAGGATTCGGTTATTTTTATTTCAATATAAAAAAAATCGTTCGAAATATTAATTTAGGTACCGCAGTAAATCGCAAAGACAACCCAAAAGCCCGTTGGAAAAATATGGCAATGATTGCTCTTGGTCAATCCAAAATGGTGAAAAGACCAGTAGCAGGAATTCTTCATATCATTGTTTATGCTGGATTTATCATCATCAACATCGAATTATTAGAAATCATTATCGATGGATTGTTTGGAACTCATAGAATTTTTGCTTTTTTAGGAACATCCTACAATGTGCTAATTGGTTCTTTCGAAATTTTAGCATTCTTGGTTTTAGTATCTGTTTTTACTTTTTGGATTCGTAGAAATATAATCAGACTTAAACGTTTTGCCAACAAAGATTTAACAGGTTTTCCTAAAAACGATGCCAATTATATTCTTTATTTCGAAGTAGTTTTGATGACTTTATTTCTGTTAATGAACGCTTCTGATTTGCATTTGCAAAATATTCCCGGAGTTTTTTCGCATTTTATTAAAGCAGGATCTTTTCCCATAAGTCAATTTATTGAACCTTTATTTAATGGGGTTTCAAGTAATTTAGTATTCCTTCTGAATGAAATGTTTTGGTGGTTGCACATCATTGGAATTTTGATATTTATGAATTATTTATATTATTCTAAACATCTTCATATTCTGTTGGCTTTTCCAAACACCTATTTCGCAGATTTGAATCCAAAGGGACAACTCAGCAATTTAGAATCGGTAACCAACGAAGTAAAATTGATGATGGATCCCAATGCCGATCCTTATGCAACACCAGTTGTTGATGAAAATGCCGTGCCGAGTAAATTTGGAGCCAGCGATATTCAGGATTTGAATTGGGTACAATTAATGAATGCCTACACTTGTACTGAATGTGGCCGTTGTACATCATCTTGTCCAGCAAATATAACGGGAAAAAAATTATCGCCTCGTAAAATTATGATGGATACGAGAGACAGAATCGAAGAAGTAGGAAAAAATATCGATGCCAATAATGGTGTTTTTGTTCCAGACAACAAATCATTATTAAACGATTACATCACCCCCGAAGAATTGTGGGCTTGTACATCCTGTAATGCTTGTGTTGAGGAATGTCCTGTAAATATTAGTCCACTTTCGATTATTGTAGATTTGCGTCGCTATTTGGTAATGGAACAAAGTGCAGCACCAAATTCATTAAACGCTATGATGACCAATATCGAAAATAACGGCGCACCTTGGCAATACAACCAACAAGACCGATTGAATTGGAAAAACGAAATATAGTTTAATTGTTTAATCGTTTAAATGTTTAACCGATTAACCGATTTGACGCTTCAATGATTAAACAAAAAAGAAATGTCAGAAGTTTTAATAGTACCAACAATGGCCGAAATGCTGGCTCAAGGCAAACAACCAGAAGTATTGTTTTGGGTGGGTTGTTCAGGAAGTTTTGACGATAGAGCCAAAAAAATCACAAAAGCATTTATTCGAATTTTAAATCGAGCTAATGTTTCTTTTGCTGTTTTGGGTACTGAAGAAAGTTGTTCTGGAGATCCCGCCAAAAGAGCAGGAAACGAGTTTTTGTTTCAGATGCAGGCTATGATGAACATCGAAGTTTTGAATGCCTACGAAGTTAAAAAAATTGTTACGGCTTGTCCGCATTGTTTCAATACGTTGAAAAACGAATACCCTGAATTGGGAGGCGTTTATGAAGTTGTTCATCACACAGAATTCCTAAAGTCCTTGTTAGACGATGGCAGATTAACTATAGAAGGAGGACAATTCAAAGGAAAACGAATCACCTTTCACGATCCTTGTTATTTAGGAAGAGCCAACAATGTCTATGAAGCACCACGTGATTTAATTCAAAAATTGGATGCCGAATTAGTCGAAATGAAACGTTCCCGTGCCAATGGACTGTGTTGCGGAGCAGGAGGAGCGCAAATGTTTAAAGATGCAGAAGCTGGAAACAAAGAAATCAACATCGAAAGAACCGAAGACGCATTGGAAACTCAACCCGAAATCATTGCTGCAGGTTGTCCATTTTGCAACACGATGATGACCGACGGTATCAAAAACAAAGAAAAAGAAAGCGAAGTAAAAGTGTTGGACATCGCTGAACTAATTGCCAACGCACAGGATTTGTAAATCACAAATCTAAATTCTAAAATCATAAATATAAAATCAAATGTACGTTCCTTTCGAAAATTTACCAGAAGACTCCAAAATTTGGATTTATCAATCCAACAGAAAATTCTCTGACGCAGAATTTTCAGATATAGAAACCGATGTAAAATCTTTTCTTGACAGTTGGGAAGCACACAGCGTAAGCCTAGAATCGTCTTATCAATTGAAATACAATAGATTTATTATAATTGCTGTAAACCAAGAGGTACAAGCAGCCACAGGTTGTTCCATTGATAAATCAGTGCAGTTTATCCAAAAATTAGAACAAAAATACAATGTAGATTTGTTGGATAAAATGAATGTGACTTTCAAAAACGGAGAACACATTGCGCATAAATCGTTGATTGATTTCAAAAAAATGGCCAAAGATAAAGCCGTTAACGAAAATACTATTGTTTTTAATAATTTGGTCAACAACATCGAAGAATTCAACGAATCTTGGGAAGTTCCAGCTATGGATAGTTGGCACAGTCGTTTTTTCTAAAAAACTATTAAGTTTTTTCTTTACCCTATTTCATTTCATTATAAGTAAAACATGAAAATAGCAATTGTTTGTTATCCAACATTCGGAGGAAGTGGCGTTGTCGCTACAGAATTAGGTCTTGAGTTGGCTCGTAGGGGTCACGAAATTCACTTTATAACCTATAGTCAACCCGTTCGTTTGGCATTGCTGAATCCTAATGTGCATTACCACGAAGTGAATGTACCAGAATATCCTTTGTTTCATTTTCAGCCTTATGAATTGGCTTTATCGAGCAAGTTAGTCGATATGGTAAAGTTGTATAAAATAGAATTATTGCACGTTCATTATGCTATTCCACACGCTTATGCAGGCTATATGGCTAAGCAAATGCTCAAAGACGAAGGGATAAATCTGCCCATGATTACCACGCTTCACGGTACCGATATTACTTTGGTGGGCAATCATCCGTTCTATAAAACTGCGGTGACATTCAGTATCAATAAATCAGATTTTGTGACCTCGGTTTCCCAAAGTTTGAAAGAAGATACACTTAAATTATTCAATATTAAAAATGAAATTCAGGTCATTCCGAATTTTATAGAATTGGATAAACACGAAGCAGAAGCAATTACTTCTTGCCGTCGTTCGGTGATGGCAACAGAAAAGGAGCGAATTATTACTCATATTAGTAATTTCAGAAAGGTAAAACGAATTCCTGATGTAATTCAAATATTTTATAAAATTCAACAAGAAATCCCAGCTAAATTAATGATGGTAGGCGATGGACCAGAAAAAGAAAAAGCCGAATATTTATGCCAAGAATTGGGTATTTTAGACAAAGTTATTTTTTTTGGAAACAGTAATGAAATAGATAAAATATTGAGTTATACCGACTTGTTCTTATTACCCTCCGAAACCGAAAGTTTTGGACTTGCAGCTCTCGAAGCAATGGCGTGGAGCGTTCCAGTAATTTCGAGTAATTCTGGAGGTTTGCCCGAAGTGAATTTTGATGGAATTTCAGGTTATTTGAGCGATAAAGGCAATACAGATGAAATGGCTCAAAATGCTCTGAAAATATTGAAAGACGATGCTACTTTAAATAAATTCAAAAAAAATGCGTTATCGGTTGCAAAGCAATTTGATATCGAAAACATCTTACCCTTATATGAAGAGTTATATCATAAAGCGATAAATAAATTTTCATGAAAAAAATAGTTTTATTCTTTTTAACACTCCTTTTGGTTTCCTGCGTAGCTTCTTCTTCCAAAAAATCAGATTCGAATTCTTTGTATGAAGTCTTAACCAATCAAGCTGATGGAGGTGCTAGCATTCGTTTTTTTGAAATTTTATCCGATGAAAAGGAAATTGCAATGCTTCAAAATGATGAAAAATTAAAAAACAAAATCAAACCTACTGATATTCAAACTTCAAATTTCATTGTTTTGAATATGGGTGAAAAAACTTCTGGAGGATATAAAATTAGCATAGAAAGTGCTGTTGAAACCGATAAAAATATAATTATTACCCTCAAAGAAACTGCGCCAGAATCGGGTTCGAATGCTAGTCAGGAAATCACAACACCCTATTGTGTGGTGAAAATTAATTCTAAAAAGGAGATCATTATAAAGTAAAAGAGGCTGTCCGAAAATTAATTTTCAGACTGTCTCTTTTTTTGAAGATTAAACCTTAAACTATGAACCATAAAAAAATCCTGAACTTAATTCAGGATTTTTTATTTGTTTGTGAAAATAATCGTTATTAGTTATGCAAAAATGCTTGTCTAGCTAACAAGGTTTCTTCGCTTTCTACGTGATTTTCATCAGGAATACAACAATCTACAGGGCAAACAGCTGCACATTGAGGTTCTTTATGAAATCCTTTACACTCTGTACATTTTCCAGGAACAATATAATAAATATCGTCAGAAATTGGAGTTTGAGCAGCATCAGCATCCACTTCTTCTCCAGAAGGAAGAACCACTTTTCCTTTAATTCTTGTACCATCTTTATATCTCCAATCATCTGCTCCTTCGTAAATTGCAGTATTTGGACATTCTGGTTCACAGGCACCACAATTGATACATTCATCGGTTATAATAATCGCCATACTATTTTTGGTTTAAAGTTTCATAATCATAAACTAAGGTCAATTTCGCTTCCACTTGAAGACTTTCGAAATAATTATCCTTATTTTTGCACAAAATTACAATCAAAACTTTTCATAAACAAATTAGAAATGGCACAAAACGATAAAAAAAGAGTATTTATTGAATTAGGAAAATTTTTAACCCAATTTTCCGAGCAAGAAAATAGAAAAGACTCTACAGTTTTGTTTAATGATTTGTTTTTTGAAGATTTTGAAAATTTAATTCTACTTTCACAATCTCACAACGGTTGGTACACTCCAGGAAACGTCTATTTTGCAATCCAATCTTGGGCAAAAGCTCTGACAGAAGCAGATCTGGAAAAGTGGCTCTCGCCCTATTCAATCGAAATAATTGAGCCTAAAAACATAGGGCTAATCTTGGCTGGAAATATTCCGTTGGTTGGATTTCATGATTTTTTATCGGTATTGATTTCTGGGAATAATGTATTGATAAAAACTTCTTCAAATGACCAGCATTTATTGCCTTTTTTAGCAAAATATATCATCGCAATTGAACCTGAATTGGCAAACAAAATCACTTTCGTCGAAGGAAAATTAGAGAATTTTGATGCCGTTATAGCCACAGGTAGTAATAATACAGCTCGTTATTTCGAATATTATTTTAAAGACAAACCGAGTATTATTCGAAAAAACAGAAATTCAGTTGCTGTTTTAAACGGAGAGGAAACAAAGGAACAACTCGTTGCTTTGGGAGAAGATATTTTTAGGTATTTTGGATTGGGATGCCGCAATATTTCGAAACTTTTTGTGCCAAAAGGCTATTCTTTTGATGCTTTTTTCGAGGCCATTTTCAAATACCAAGACATCATTCACTATGAAAAATATGCTAATAATTATGATTACAACAAGGCCGTTTTCTTGATGAGTAATTTCAAATTATTGGACAATGGATTTTTGACTATTAAAGAAGACAATAGTTATGCTTCACCTATTTCTAGTGTTTTTTACGAATACTATGATTCAATCGAAGATTTACAAACTCGGCTACAATCTGAAAACGAACAAATTCAGTGTATTGTAAGTAATAAGTTAGTCGAAAACAGCATTGACTTTGGCAACACTCAAAGGCCAAATTTATGGGATTATGCAGATAATGTTGATACAATATCGTTTTTGTTAACAATATAGAAAAAAATAAGCGAATTATTTCGAATTATTTAATGCTTATTCAACTCTGATTTCCGAAATTTGCAACTTAATTTTTTGGACATAAATTATACCATGAAAAAACACAACTACAGCGCAGGACCATCTATTTTACCACAAGAAGTTTTTGAAAAATCAGCACAAGCTATTTTAGATTTCAATAATTCAGGATTGTCTATTTTAGAAATTTCGCACCGAAGTAAAGATTTCGTTGCCGTTATGGACGAGGCACGTGCATTAGCATTAGAACTTTTAGGATTAGAAGGCAAAGGATATCAAGCTCTTTTTCTTGCTGGCGGAGCTAGTATGGAATTTTTGATGGCACCTTATAACTTGATGAAAGAAAACGGAAAAGCTGCTTATCTTGATTCAGGAACTTGGGCAACAGCTGCAATAAAAGAAGCTAAGTTTTTTGGAGAAACTGTAATTGTAGGTTCTTCAAAAGAAGACAATTACACCTATGTTCCTAAAGGTTACGAAATTCCAACTGATGCTGATTATTTTCACTGTACTAGTAACAATACCATTTTTGGAACTCAAATGAAGGAATTCCCAACGACTACTGTTCCTGTAGTTTGTGATATGAGTTCTGATATCTTTTCAAGAGTTTTAGATTTTTCTAAATTCGATATTATTTATGCTGGTGCTCAAAAAAATATGGGGCCTGCTGGGACTACTTTGGTAGTTATCAAAGAATCTATTCTTGGCAAAAACGGAAGAGTTATTCCAAGTATGTTAGACTATGCAAAACATATCAAAGCAGAAAGTATGTACAATACTCCTCCTGTTTTTCCTGTTTACGCTTCATTATTAACAATGAAATGGATCAAAGAAAAAGGTGGTGTAGCAGCAGTTGAAAAATTGAACGATGCTAAAGCGGCTTTATTATACGGAGAAATTGACAGAAACCCATTATTCAAAGGGGCTGCAGTAGTAGAAGATCGTTCTACTATGAATGCTACTTTTTTATTGACAAATCCAGAACACACCGAAACATTTGACAAAATGTGGAAAGCAGCTGGAATTTCTGGATTGCCAGGACACCGTTCAGTAGGTGGTTACAGAGCTTCTATTTATAACGCAATGCCAATTGAAAGCGTGCAAGTTTTAGTAGATGTAATGCAAGCTTTGGAAAAAGCAGTTTAAAAATTTAATCTTTTAATTAAAAAAAATAAATGAAAGTATTAGCCAATGACGGAATTTCAGAAAGTGGAATTCTAGCCTTACAAAAAGGTGGATTTGAAGTAATAACAACAAAAGTAGCTCAAGAACAAGTGGCTAATTTCGTGAACGAAAACAATGTAAGCGTAGTTTTAGTTAGAAGTGCAACCAAAGTTCGCAAAGATATAATCGACGCTTGTCCAGGATTGAAAATCATCGGTCGTGGTGGTGTTGGAATGGACAACATCGATGTTGATTATGCTAAAAGCAAAGGAATTAACGTGATCAACACGCCTGCTTCTTCATCAGAATCGGTGGCTGAATTGGTTTTTGCTCACTTGCTTTCTGGCGTTCGTTTCTTGCACGATTCTAACAGAAATATGCCTCTTGAAGGAGATTCAAACTTTAATGGTTTGAAAAAAGCATATGCTGATGGAGTTGAATTAAGAGGTAAAACACTTGGAATTGTTGGAATTGGTCGTATTGGTCAAGCTACAGCAAAAATGGCTCTTGGTTTAGGAATGAAAGTTATCGCTACTGATGGATTTATTCCACAAGTAGATGTAAAAGTAGAATTTTTCGATGGACAATCTATTACAACAACAATTGTTACTCAATCATTGGAATCGTTGTTTCAAGAAGCTGATTTCATCACATTGCACGTTCCTGCTCAAGATGGTTATATCGTGGACGAAGCAGCATTAGCAACTATGAAAGACGGTGTTGGAATTGTAAACTGCGCTCGTGGTGGAGTTATTGATGAAGTTGCTTTAATCAAAGCATTGGATTCAGGAAAAGTATCTTTTGCAGGCTTAGACGTTTTCGAAAGCGAACCAAAACCAGAAATGGCTATTTTGATGCATCCAAAAATCTCGTTGACTCCTCACATTGGAGCTGCAACAGGAGAAGCTCAAGACAGAATTGGAACTGAATTAGCGTCACAAATTATTAGTATTTTAGGATAATAATTTTAAGTTAACTATATAAAGCTCATTATTAATTTATTTTAATAGTGAGCTTTTTTTATTAGATTTGGATTCAATTTTAAATTTACAAACTATGTTTGAACAATTAACGCAATTAGTACAACAATACGGAAATGAAGCAGTTGTGAAAAATAATGCTATTCCAAATGAACACAATGAAGCAGTAATGACTGAAGCTGGAGGCTCCATTCTTTCGGGTTTACAAGATATGGTTGCAGGTGGAAATTTTGGCGATTTGGCTGGAATGCTCTCTGGAAAATCTCCAATAGATATGAACAATCCTGTTGTAAAGGAATTAGCTGGAAAAGTAACTGAAAATTTAGGCTCTAAATTTGGAATATCCTCAGAAACGGCTAGTGGTGTTGCCGATGGATTGATTCCTCAGGTATTAAGCGGATTAGTAAACAAAGCACAAGACCCAAATCAACCTGAATTTAATGTTTCTGATTTAATTGGTTCTATTTCTGGCGGAAATAGTGCAGGTTTGATGGATGCCGTTTCAAAATACGGTGGACAATTTGGACTAGATCAAGATGGAGATGGACAAGTAGGAATGAGTGATGCTATTGCTGCGGTGAGTAAAAATAGTGGTGGATTTGGCGGATTATTAAGCAAACTTTTTGGGAAATAATAATTGAATATACCTTTTTAAAAAAGTCGTTTGTAGAAAGCAAACGACTTTTTTTTGTCTAAAAATTACGATTCAATCTTATGTTTTTGTAACTTTATCATTTACTTTTTCAAAATGAAAAATTATTTCTACATACTAGCTTTGACTCTTTTTTTGATTGTAAGTTGCAATAGCAATAAAACGACTGTTTCTAATTCAGAAAAAAAACTGACATTCAAAAACGATACGATTCAAGTTGCAAAAAACACTGTAAAAATTAAGAATGACACCATAAGAATTGCCAATGATTCTCTAGAATATGAAGTTATTATTATAGATCCCGGATTTAGTACTTGGCTTGCAAGTATGGCTCAACCTCGAAATTTTCATTCGCTAACTTATTTGGAAACCAAAAACCAAATTTATGTCAATGAATGGAACAATCGTGTAATGCAACCGCAACGATATAATCCTAATTTGTATGAAATGAGAATCAACTATGAGCCATTTATCCATTATGGCTATGAAGTGAACTACTTAATTTACAATTATATGATTTATTTTCAAAACACCTTTAAACAAAAACTGGATGGTTATGTTCCAATTAGATAATCTCACTATATTTGTTGTTTTTTAGAATGAATATGGAGAATTTAAAAAAACGCTGGGGAATAGAATCTAATTTTCAGTTTGTAATTATTTTTGTGGTTTTTGCTATAAACGGTTCTTTATCGGCTAGAATTTCTGGTTTTGCGATGAAATATCTGGGCATTAATAATGAAAACACCCATTGGATTCCTTATTATTTAATTCTAATTCTTTTGGTTTTACCCTTGTATCCTTTTTTGTTAATGTTTTTCGGATGGCTTTTTGGTCAGTCTAAATTTTTCTTTCCTTTCTCGAAAAAAATGCTAAAAAGTATGGGTTTGGGGTTTGTTTTTAAAAATTAAGAACATCAATTATTTTTCTTTTTTTATCCAATAATTGTAAATCCAAGTCAAGGTAAAGGAAGGAATAAAATCTGTAAACGGAATGATTTCTTCCAGAAAAGTAAAAATCCCACCCATTTTCCCAACAGTTCCTTTATACATCCAAGTCATCATAAACCCTGCAATTGGAGCCCAGACCAGATCCGAGAATTCTCCAAGAAAAGGAATTGAAAAAGATAGCATTCCAATTGCATCGAATACAATTCCTAAAATAAGATTTCTGTTTTTATAACTTTTTTTTTCAATTACAACTTCTTCTGCCATTTTTTAATAAATTTTCAAAACAAAGATACAAATCCAATGCCAAAAATATTTTTAGATTTTATTTAACCTTAAAGTCTGAAGATAATTTTAGAAATCAGCTAAAATCTTTGTTTCTTTGTGAAAACTGTTCTCAATAATGATACAAGCAAAAAGCATACATAAATATTACGACCAACTTCACGTCCTAAAAGGAGTTGATTTACACATTCAAAAAGGAGAAATCGTTTCTATCGTAGGTGCATCGGGAGCTGGAAAAACTACGCTTTTGCAAATTCTAGGAACATTGGATAAACCCACTATAGAAAACGGAATAGAATTGCGCATTAATGGTCAAGATATTTTGACAATGAACGACAAAGTTTTATCTAAATTTAGAAATTTGAATTTGGGTTTTATTTTTCAATTTCATCAATTATTGCCTGAATTTACCGCTTTAGAAAATGTTTGTATTCCTGCTTTTATTGCCAATAAATCTAAACAAGAAACAGAAATCGAAGCTAAAAAATTATTAGAATACCTTGGTCTGTCACATCGAATAAATCACAAACCAAACGAACTTTCTGGGGGCGAACAACAACGTGTAGCCGTTGCAAGAGCTTTAATTAACAAGCCTGCGGTTATTTTTGCCGACGAACCATCGGGAAATCTCGATACGCATTCAGCCGAAAATCTGCACCAATTGTTTTTTAAACTTCGTGACGAATTTGGACAAACTTTCGTGATTGTAACCCACAACGAAGAGTTAGCCAATATGGCCGATAGAAAATTAGTTATGGTGGATGGATTGATTAGCTTGTGATGTCAAATTGATTTAGTTGCCAATTTTTTCGAATTCACAAAAAACTCAGCAAAGTTCCTGTATTGATTATTTTATCCAAAACTTCTGAGAAACTGAATTTGTATTCAGGTTTTTTCGTAATTAATTTCTTAATAAATAAATATATATTATAAAATATTTGTTTTAATTATTTAATTCTAATTTTTATTGGAATTATTTTAATTATTGAAAATTTATTATACATTTGAGTAATCGATTACGCAAATTACTACGAAGTTATACGCAATCGATTAAGTAAAAATCATACAAAACATAATTATTTATAAAATCATTTCAATAACACTAAGCTTAACTCCAAATTTAAAATGAAAAAAAATTTATTTTACTTAATAATTTTTCTTTTTTCAGGAAATTTATTTTCCCAAACAATCACTAAATCCTCTGGCTGGCTAGAATCTGCTTTTGTAGAGTGGTCTCCTGTTGCAGGAGCTGATAGCTATAATGTTTATTATACTGGCGGTGGACAAACTGACAAAAAAATTGACACCCAACTGATTCGTAGTTATGGAACTTATTTTCGAGCTGATGTTCTTGGGCTTGCAGCTGGAAATTATACAATAACTATAAAACCTGTTATTTCAAGTGTTGAAGGTGCTGGAACTACAACAGCTAGTTTGACTGTTTTGGCTCAAGACAGAACGGGGTTTGCATTTGCTGGCGGTCGCATTCCCGGAGGATATAATCTTGATGGTACTCTTAAAACTGGAGCGGTGGTTTTGTATATAACCCAAAATACAAAAAACACGATTACAATGAATGTAACTGGAGCAACGACAAATCCTTGTGTTGGTTTGCAAACTATTTTAGACGGTTTCAAAAAAGGATCAGACACACGCCCATTGATCGTTCGTTTGATTGGAAACATTACGACACCAACAACAACTTGGAATGGAGATATTGTCATTGAAAACAAAAATAACGCATCGAGCTCTATTACCCTAGAAGGAGTTGGAACCGATGCCGTTGCCAATGGATGGGGAATCCGAATCAAAACAGCATCCAATATTGAAATACGAAATCTTGGATTTATGCTTACCGATGCTGCTGAAGGGGATAATGTTGGCTTACAACAAGCCAACGATCATATTTGGGTTCACAATTGTGATTTATTTTATGGTTCACCTGGTGGTGATGCTGATCAAATTAAAGGTGACGGAGCCATGGATTGCAAAAAATCAACTTATGTAACATTCTCGTATAATCATTTTTGGGATTCGGGAAAATGTAATCTTTTGGGACTAAGCGAAGGAACTACTTCTGGATTATACATAACCTACCACCATAACTGGTACGATCATTCTGATTCTCGTCATCCAAGAGTTCGTTATTATTCTGCGCACGTTTATAACAATTATTATGATGGTAATTCGAAATACGGAGCGGGTTCAACATTGGGTTCCTCTGTATTTATGGAAGGAAATTTTTTCCGAAATTGCAAATACCCAATGCTTACCTCTCAGCAGGGTACAGACGTTTATAACGGTGCTGTAGGTACTTTTTCAGGTGAAGCTGGAGGAACGATCAAAGCATTTAATAATACTATGAGCGGTCAAACACGCTATGTTCCTTATAATGCCTCTAGCAATCCAATTGAATTTGACGCAATTGAAACCACAACTAGGGGAGAGGTAATTAGCAGTAGCATCACTTCTAAACTAGGGGCAAATGCTTATAACAATTTTGATACTGACCCGACTTTATACGTAAAAAGCTTAATCATTGACGAACCAGCAGTAGCCAAAGACAAAGTAATTCAATACTCAGGTCGCGTTTCTGGAGGTGATTTAAAATGGACGTTTAATAATGCTGTCGATGATGTTTTATATGATATAAATGTAGCTTTAAAATCAGCTTTAACAAATTATACCACTGGATTAGTCTTTGTTCAAGGAGAAACACCTGCAATACCCAATACACAAACGCTAACTTCAACAAGCAATACTAATCAAACAATAACAATCGGAAGCGCAATTAGCAACATTATCTATACTTGGGGAGGAGATGCCACAGATGCAAACATACCAGAATTGACAGAATTGACCGCAGCTGGAATCAGTGCCGTAAAAAATGTTAGTGCAAAAACAATCACAATTTCGGGAACTCCAACAACAGATGTTTCTTTCTCTGTTGTTACTAATGGAACTTCTGGAACACCAGTAACATTAACAGGGTCAATTGTTGTAGGAAGCGCCACTCCTAGTGACGAAATACATAATTTCACAGCATCAGGCTCATCAAGTACTTTCTATACTATTTCGGGAAATCTTTCGACTACTAAAGGAACTGTCACTTATGATGGGTTGACATTAACTCAGTGTTTGAAAATGGAAACGGCAACAACTATCACATTTACAACCACACAAGCAAGCACGTTGACCCTCGTAATGAACACATCAACTACTGACCCAACTGCACAATTAAAAGTTGACGGAACAAATTACACTAACGCATCTGGTATAATTACAATATCTCTTGCTGCTGGAAGCCACACGATTGCAAAATCTAATTCAGCAAATTTATTCTACATCAAGACAGCATATGCTACATTAGGTCTTTCACAAAACCTTGAAACACCAAAACTGACTTTGTATCCAAATCCTGTATCGAATAGCTTATATTTGACTTCAAATCAAAAAATAGAAAATGTATTAATTTATAACCTTACAGGTGCATTAGTAAAAAGTATTTCTAATAATCCTGAAAGCATTGATGTTAGCAATTTAAATTCAGGAAGTTATTTAGTAAAAGTAACTACCAATCAAGGTTCATTTACTCAAAAGATTATTAAAAAATAAACAGTTTTTAGATTCATTTCCAACCTCGCTTGAAGTAATTTAAGCGAGTTTTTTTGGAAATAAATTAAACAACAAGAACTCCATCTTTCTTCGACGAATAAGTCTTGAAAAACTATAAGTTCGATTTTATTGAAAGTGACCCGACACAAGTCCTAAATGTCCTTTAGCAAAAAAAAGATATTCGAATCTATTGCCGGACGATGAGTCATAAATTAAATGACAAAATCAGATATAAAACTGCTACAAACAAAAGAGGCTGTCCGAAAAGTAATTTTTGGACAGCCTTTTTATAAATTTTTGAGAATGAATTTAGAAGCTAAATCCTAATCTAGCATAGTAGTAGGCACCGCTGAATCCCATTTGAACTGCATCCCAATATCCTCCAGCTTCAACCCAGTCATCTTGTTGGTCTGGATAAATGTTGAAAATATTGTTTCCACCAACGCTCAATTTGAAAGATTTTGAAAGTCTAAAACCAAAAGTTAAATCAGTTACCATTTTTGCACTATAAGTATCTGTTGCTGCTTTCTTTTGATCGGCAAATGTACCATAATCAGCTACATCTTCATACATTTGATAGTCTAATAGTTTCACTTCACTGAACCTTGTAAATGACAAACCTGCATTAAACCATTTTCGATCATACGTAAGGTTTAAACCAAATTTACTTTCAGGAGCTGATGCCAATAAGAAAGCCTTATCACGTTCTCCAAAGAAAGTTTGTTCATCAAGAGTTCCATTTTTAACCTTCGTAATTTCCATATGATTAATGTTTCCTGTTAGTGTCGCACCAAAAGAGTTTTCATCAAATTTCTTTTTCCAAGCTAATACTACATCTAAACCTCTTGTTTTAGTATCGGCTCCATTCACAAAAAACTGAGCTGCATCTACATTCAATCCTAAAGAAGTGGCATCAAAATAGCCTGTCAATACAATTCTGTCTTTTACATTAATCATATAACCGTCAATTGTTGCAGTAAAGTTTCCTTTAGTTACTGTAAATCCTAATGAGGCATTTAATGCTTTTTCTTCATTTAATGATTCTATTCCAAATGCTTTTGTTACAGGACTGTCATTGGCAGAAAGTAAAACTTCCGTTGCTCCTGAACTACTAAAATTGGTAAAACCAGTATTGTAATAAATTTGAGCTAACGAGGGTGCTCTAAATCCAGTACTGATAGATCCTCTTAAATTAATGTTGTCAGAAATTTTAAATCTTGAGGAAATTTTACCATTTATGGTGCTTCCAAAATCGCTGTAATTTTCAAATCGAAGGGCTGCACTCACAAGGAATTTTTTAGTAATATCAAATTCAGTATCTACATAGGCAGAGAAATTAGAACGTGATTCATCAACTTCATTTTTAGGACTATAGCCAGGAAAACCTTGTGAACCGCCAGGTCTTGATTCACCTGAAATTGGGTCGATAGGCGCAGATTGTGTTAATGGATTGGTTATTGGATTTCCGTTAGTGTCATAAGTTGCATAAGAACCAATTTCACCAGCAAAAATTTCGAAGTTCTCTGTTCTGTACTCAGCACCAAAAGCAAGATTCATTCCTTCGAATATTGAAGTATAGTTTTTAGAAAAATCTAAATTTAATGTATTTTGACTAAGACTGTGTCCACCAGCATCAAACTGAGTTGGAGAAGCACTTTCTAGTGAAGCGTTTAAAGTTCCTTTGATGGTGTAATCAAAAACATTTTTACCATAAGTATTGCTTAAATCGATATTCCAACCACTAGCAGTTTTGGTTTTAAAACCTGCCACGATAGAATTGTCAATAATTATTGAAGTAATTCTTGGGGTGAAACCGCCTGGATAAATAGATTCAACCACTCTTTCTCCATCGTTTCTCGTAAAAGCATAAGCATCTGTATCTCTGTAATTTCTACCTCCGAAAGCATAAAAGTCAATTTTATCAGTAACAGGAAGTGATAAATTTGCCATAAAATTAGCTCCAATAATACTAGCTTCACCAAAACCTTTTCTAAAATCGAATCCTGGTCTTAAGGTTTTTTCTTTGTTCAAAAACTCACCAGTAAGGTTTACATAGCCTCCTTTTTTGCCTAATCCGATTCCGTAATTTGCTGTGATTTTTGTAGAAGCACCATCAAATTCTTTGCTTTTGCCAAAACTGTTTCCATTTCCCTTGGTGTCTAATCTAAATAATTCTGTGTTTGCTGTTCCGAAAGGAAAATTGCCTTGAGCATCAGTATTATAAACCCCATAAGAAACAGCTCCTGTAAGTTCATTAATATTGTCGTTTAATACAATATTAATGACACCTGCTATGGCATCTGAACCATATTGCGCAGCGGCTCCATCTCTCAAAATTTCAATTCTTTTGATAGAAGATGCTGGAATAGCATTCAAATCGGTTCCTGTATTTCCTCTTCCACGAGTTCCAAATAGATTGATTAATGACGATTGATGTCTTCTTTTTCCGTTAATCAAAACCAAAGTTTGGTCGGGTCCCATACCTCTTAATGAGGCTGGATCTACGTGATCGGCTCCATCTGAACCTGATTGTTTGTTAGCGTTAAAGGAAGGAGCGACATATTGAAGCAGTTCATTAATTTCAATTTTTCCGCTTTGTGTTGTTACGTCTTTTACGCTAATAATATCAATGGGAACAGCTGAGTTTACTACAGTTCTTTTAGAATTTCTAGAACCTACAATTTGAACTTCATTTAGAACCTGTTCCGATTCTCCTTCTAATACAACATCTATTGTAGCATCAGTGGCTACTTTTGTAATAGATTTGAATCCAATATAACTAAAAACAAGAGATGCTCCTTCTTGAACTTTGATCTTGTAAGTTCCTTCAGCGTCTGTTGAAATTCCGTTTTTAGTTCCTTTTTCAAATACGTTTACTCCGGGTAAAACGTTACCCAAATTGTCTTTTACGACTCCTGAAATTTCTTTTTGAGCAAAAAGAAACGTGACGTTTAGTAACAATAATAGCAATAAAGTAGTTTTTTTCATAGATATACTTAGGTTAGTTTTAGTAATTGGTTGCAATTTAATGTTTTTTTAACAATATGATTAGAAATTATTTATTCTTTTGGAGACTATTGCAAATAAATTAAAATCAATATTTTAAAAAATGAATTTTTTAAAATGAAGTAATAATTCTGTTAAATCAATATTTAGAAAATAATAATATTGAAGGATAAATAGTTTCATTATGCCATCAAACATTTTTTTAATCTTATATTTGCACACTTTTAAACAAATTATCATCTAATGAAAGCAGGAATTGTAGGATTACCAAATGTTGGAAAATCAACATTATTCAATTGTTTATCCAATGCCAAAGCGCAAAGTGCCAACTTTCCGTTTTGTACCATAGAGCCAAATATTGGTGTTGTTAATGTACCAGATCCAAGAATCAATAAACTAGAGGAATTAGTAAAACCAGAGCGTGTTCAAATGGCAACCGTTGATATTGTTGATATTGCAGGTTTGGTAAAAGGAGCAAGCAAAGGCGAAGGTTTAGGAAATCAATTTTTGGGAAACATCAGAGAATGTAATGCTATTATCCACGTTTTGCGTTGTTTTGATAATGATAACATCGTTCACGTTGACGGGAATGTAAATCCAATTCGTGACAAAGAAACGATTGATATTGAATTGCAATTAAAAGATTTGGAAACGGTTGAAAAACGTCTTGAAAAAGTAAATCGTGCTGCCAAAACTGGAAATAAAGAAGCGCAAGTTGAAAAGGCTCTTTTAGACAGAATTAGAGAAGCTTTGTTGCAAGCCAAATCAGCCAGAACTATTATTCCGCAAAGCAATGATGAAGAAGTTTTGTTAGAAAGTTTTCAATTAATTACAGCAAAACCAGTTTTGTATGTATGTAATGTTGACGAAAATTCAGCTGTAAACGGAAATAAATACGTAGATCAAGTTCGCGAATTAGTAAAAGACGAAGAGGCCGAAGTAATTATCCTTTCAGTAGGAGCAGAGGCCGATATCACAGAACTAGAAAGCTATGAAGAACGACAAGTTTTCTTAGAAGATATGGGATTAACAGAGCCAGGTTCAGCGGTTTTAATTCGTGCCGCTTATAAATTATTGAAGCAACAAACGTATTTCACTGCTGGTGTGAAAGAAGTTCGTGCTTGGACGATTAATATTGGAGCTACTGCGCCTCAAGCGGCTGGAGTGATCCATACTGATTTCGAAAAAGGATTCATTCGTGCTGAGGTTATTGCCTTCGAAGATTTCGTTCATTACGGATCGGAAGCCAAATGCAAAGAAGCTGGAAAATTCAAAGTCGAAGGAAAAGAATATGTTGTGAAAGATGGCGATGTGATGCACTTTAGATTTAACGTGTAGTTTTAGAAAAAAGATAATAGACTGATAGATAATAGAAAAACCGCAAAAGTAATTTTGCGGTTTTTTTATTTGTTACGGCTTCAATTTTTTTCAATGAATATTTACTCGATTATTTGCATAAAGGACATTAAAATTTATTAAATAAAATTTATCTTTTTTAAATCATTAGTAGTTTTTTATAAATTATAAATAGCTTTTTTTGAAATGAAATTAATTTGTTTTAAAATTATTTATTTTTAATAAATTAATCTCATTAGGATGAAACTTCAACAAATGTTAATTTGTAATAATAAAGAAGATGAAGTTATTTTTTCTTCACCTGATTTCGTTGCAAGAAAGGCAAACCTTGTTTTAGCTTTTGGTGAAAGAGAAGTACTTGAATCCTCCTTACCCTTTAAGGAATTAAAAAAATTGTATTCCGAAGCGCAGATTGTAATTTGTTCTACTTCTGGACAAATTTCGAATGCTAATTTAGTCGAAAACAATATTGTTTCAACAGCAATAGAATTTGAAAAATCAACAATAAAAATTGCCGAAATAGACCTTATAAAAAATAGTAATATTCAAGAATTAGGTCTTATTGTTAAAAAGGAACTTTTTAGCGAAGACCTAAAATCAGTCCTTGTTATTTCGGAAGGTAGTTTTGTTAACGGTACCGAATTAGTAAACGAATTAGGAAAACAAACAAACCATTCAATTCCTGTTTTTGGAGGTCTTGCAGGAGATAATGTTCAATTTCTAAAAACTATTGTTGGTCTAAATGAAGATGCCAGTGAGGGTAAAGTTGTGATTATTGGGTTTTATGGCAATGAAATAAATTTTGGTTTCGGTTGTGAAGGAGGTTGGAGTGATTTTGGTCCCGAAAGAGAAGTGACACTCTCAGAAAAGAATGTTTTATATAAAATAGGAGATCGATTTGCTTTGGATATTTATAAAGAATACTTAGGGAAATATGCTAATGATTTGCCAGGTTCCGCTTTATATTTTCCGCTTTCGATGAGAGAAAATAAAGATTCTTGTCCGGTCGTAAGAACGATTTTATCAATAGACGAAAAAGCGAAATCAATGACATTTGCAGGAAATATTCCGCAAGGTTCGTTTATTAGATTGATGAAAGGCAATTTCGACAAACTTATTGACGCTTCTTATAACGCAGCATCCGAGTCGTTTTCTAATCATCCAAAAGAGCCTGAATTAGCTCTTATTGTAAGTTGCGTTGGTAGAAAAATAGTGTTAGGAAATAGAGTGGAGGAAGAATTTGAAGCGGTTAAAGAAGTTTCCGGAAATACACTCCTTTGTGGGTTTTATTCCTATGGTGAAATTTCTCCTATTAAAAACCATAAATCTTGTGAATTGCATAACCAAACTATGGCAATTTTTACGATTAGAGAAAACTAAATCTATTTATGGCTGCTAATAATTTAAATAGAAATTTAAATAGACAAATCAATAAATTTTTATCTGATGATATCATTAATGATAATCCGTCGATTCAAAAATTTATTGAAGCGGTAAATCATTCATACGAAAATTATGAAAAAGACAATGAATTGTTTGAGCAATCCATTCGATTAAATGATTTAGAATTTTATAAAATTAATACTAAAATTCAAAATGAATTAGAAAAAAAAAAGAGAATACAGGCGGAGTTAATTCAAGCTATTAAATTATTAGGTAATAATAACAGTGCTTTAGAATTAGGTATTGATAACTTGACTGAATTGTTGCAAATATTGCACAATGAAATTGAGTACAAAAAAGAATCAGAACAACAATTATCCATTTCTAAATTTAACGCTGAAAAAGCTAACGAAGCCAAATCGGAATTTTTATCGATAATGAGCCACGAAATCCGTACTCCGTTAAATGCTATTATTGGGTTAATATACATTATGGAAAAAGAACGTACGGTTGAAAGTTTTAACGAAAATTTCGACGTTCTAAAAACTTCCGCTCAAAATTTATTTCTTCTTTTAAATAATATACTTGACTTTAATAAAATTGAAGCTGGTAAAATAGATTTAGAAACAATACCTTTCAATTTTAAGGATTTAGTTTTAGAAATAGTACGCTCTCTTCAAGCAAAAGCATTAGAAAATCAAAATAAAATTGAAGTTATAATAGATGATAAATTTCAAGCAAATGTAGTAAGTGACCCGCTAAGATTCAGTCAAATATTTACGAACTTAATTCTTAATGCAATAAAGTTTACCAAGAACGGATTGATTCAGGTTAAAATAAAGCAAATTAGTGAAATCAATAATCATTCTGTTTTTAAAGTACAAATCAGAGATAACGGAATCGGGATTGACTTAGAGAAATTTAATTCAATTTTTCAAAAATTTACCCAAGCAGATACAACAACTTCAAGACAATATGGAGGTTCAGGATTGGGCTTGGTCATTACAAAAAATCTGTTGAATTTATTGGGTTCAGATATCAAATTAAAAAGCGAATTTGGAACTGGATCTCAATTTAGTTTTATTCTGAATTTACCAACTTTTAATAATAATTCAGAATTAAAAAGTGATCTTGCTGATTACAAAGAACAAAATCTGGAAGGTTTAAAAGTGCTTTTGGTTGAGGACAATCTTATTAACGTGAAAATTGCCGAAAAAATTCTTAAACAATGGGATGTAAACGTTGATGTGGCTTTGAATGGTCTTGTAGCAGTTGAGAAACATAAATCAACTAAATATGATATTATTTTAATGGATTTATCAATGCCTGTAATGGATGGTTTTGAAGCAACCATAAATATTCGAAGTGTAGATTCATTTATTCCAATTATAGCTTTAACAGCATCTACCTCTTATTTGAGTCTTGAGAAAGCGATTCAAATAGGTGTGAACGAATATATTACAAAACCATTTAATCCAAGAGAATTAAATTTAAAATTGAGTAAATATTACAACTCTTTGTAGCAATTTTATCCCCGAATTATTGTTTTTTAAATAATGAATTCTTAAACATTATTTAGATTATACATCATACTATTCTAAATCTAATTTTCATTACTTTTAAAAAAAATAAAAAGTATGAAAATCATCGCCTTTGCAGGAAGCAACAGCCAACACTCCATCAACAAAAAATTAGCCACTTATGCTGCTTCACTTTTCGAAAATGCCGATGTAGAAGTGCTGGATTTAAACGATTTCCAAATGCCGTTATTCAGTGTTGATAAAGAGGTTGTAATTGGTCAACATCCATTGGCGCAAGCGTTTTTGGATAAAATAGCAACTGCTGATTTTCTAGTCGTTTCTCTCGCCGAAAATAACAGTAATTATTCTGTGGCATTCAAGAATCTGTATGATTGGTGTTCTCGAATTAATGGGAAAGTTTTTCAAGAAAAACCAATGTTACTTATGGCTACTTCGCCAGGCGGAAGAGGTGGAGCTTCGGTTCTTGAAATTGCCAAAAATGCTTTTCCACGTTATGGTGCCGATGTGAAAGCTACGTTTTCATTGCCTAGTTTCAATGATAATTTTGATGTGGAAAAAGGTATGATTTCAAATATAGAATTAGATAATCAGTTGAAGGAAATCATTAAGGGTTTGTAAAAAAATTTTGGCTCGAAAATTGTTTTCTGTTTTTTGAACCCAAAAACCATTCGTATGCAATCAGTAAAAAAGAGCCTAAAAATTATTGGCTGGATCCTTTTAGGAATAATTAGTTTCTTTGTTTTATACGTTATCTCGGCACTATCAATTTCTAAGATTTCGGTCAATTCTGATGTTTCTCAAAAAGATAAGCCAATTGAAATATTCATTTTGTCTAATGGCGTTCATACTGATATTGTAGTTCCCATAAAAAATGATATCAAGGATTGGTCAAAAGAAATTCGGTTTCAGCAAACCAAATCCAAGGACAGTTTGGTCAATTATCTGGCTATGGGTTGGGGCGACAAAGGCTTTTATCTCAATACTCCCGAATGGTCAGATTTGAAGGCAAGTACGGCTTTCAATGCTGCTTTTGGTTTGAGTTCATCCGCAATGCACACCACATTTTATAAAAATATAAAAGAAGGGGCTGATTGCAAAAAAATCAAGATTTCGGTCGAAGAATATCAAAAACTCATAATTTATATTTCTGAAAGTTTCAAGCTTGGTTCCAACAAGAACATCCAGTGGATTTCAGGTTATACTTATGGAAATAGCGATGCTTTTTATGAAGCCAATGGTAGCTATAATTTGTTTTTTACTTGCAATACTTGGGCTAACAACGCATTAAAAAGTGCCAATCAAAAAGCAAGTTTGTGGACAGTGACCGATACAGGAATTTTTTTTCAGTATCAATGATTGCCTCTCGTATTTGCTCATTACTTTGTCAATAACTTTGATAACACTCTTTTTTAAATCACATCGAATTATACTATATTAGCAGAAATTCGATAAATTTAAAATGTCAGATCAAGCTCAATACACCGAAGATAATATTCGCTCACTCGACTGGAAAGAACACATCCGTATGCGTCCCGGAATGTATATTGGGAAACTCGGCGATGGCTCTTCGGCAGATGATGGAATCTATATTTTAGTCAAAGAAGTTCTCGATAACTGTATCGATGAATTTGCAATGGGAGCGGGTAAAACCATCGAAGTAACCATCAGAGACAAAACGGTTTCGGTTCGCGATTACGGTCGTGGAATTCCGCTTGGAAAAGTAGTCGATGTGGTGTCGAAAATGAATACTGGAGGAAAGTATGATTCTAAAGCTTTCCAGAAATCGGTAGGTTTGAATGGTGTCGGAACCAAAGCAGTAAACGCCTTGTCGGATTATTTTCGTGTGGAATCCGTTCGTGATGACAAACAAAAAGCGGCAGAGTTTTCAGCAGGAAACTTGGTTTTGGAGGAAGATATTATTGATACTACCAAGAGAAAAGGAACCAAAGTTACTTTTACACCCGATGAAACGATTTTCAAGAATTACAAATTCCGAATGGAGTATGTTATCCGAATGGTCAAAAATTATTGTTATTTGAACAATGGTTTGACCATCATTTTCAATGGTGAAAAGTATTTTTCTGAAAATGGATTGAAAGATTTATTGGAAGAAACCATCAGTGTAGAAGATTTAGAATATCCAATTATCCATTTAAAAGAAGGTGATATTGAAATTGCCCTGACACATAGCAAAACCCAATATTCCGAAGAATACCACTCTTTTGTAAACGGTCAGAATACGACTCAAGGAGGAACGCATTTAGCGGCTTATCGTGAAGCTATCGTAAAAACAATTCGAGAATTTTACAATAAACCATTCGAAGCTTCCGATGTTCGAAAATCTATAGTTACTGCGATTAGTATCAAAGTAATGGAACCGGTTTTCGAATCGCAAACGAAAACGAAATTAGGGTCAACAGAAATTGGTTCAGAACCCGGAATGCCTTCGGTTCGTACTTTTGTAAATGATTTTGTGAAAAATAAATTAGACAGTTATTTACACAAAAATCCAGAAACGGCCGATGCTTTGCTCCGCAAAATTCTACAAGCCGAAAGAGAACGTAAAGAACTTTCAGGTATTCGAAAATTGGCCAAAGACAGAGCCAAAAAAGCGAATCTGCACAATAAAAAATTAAGAGATTGCCGAGCGCATTTGACGGACACAAAAAACCCAAGAAATCTAGAAAGCACGCTTTTCATCACCGAGGGAGATTCGGCTTCGGGATCGATTACCAAATCTCGTGATGTAAATACACAAGCGGTTTTTAGTTTACGTGGAAAGCCTTTGAATTCCTATGGAATGAGCAAGAAGATTGTTTATGAAAACGAAGAATTCAATTTGTTGCAAGCAGCTTTAGATATCGAAGACGATATGGAAAACTTGCGTTACAATAACATTGTAATCGCTACCGATGCCGATGTCGATGGAATGCACATTCGGTTGTTGTTGATTACATTTTTTCTGCAATTTTTCCCAGAATTAATCAAAGAAGGACATTTGTACATTTTGCAAACGCCACTTTTCAGGGTTCGAAATAAGAAAGAAACCATTTATTGCTATTCCGAAGAAGAACGTAGAGACGCCATTGAAAAATTAAAACCAAAACCTGAAATCACCCGATTTAAGGGATTAGGAGAAATTTCACCAGACGAATTCAAGAATTTTATTGGAGAAACTATTCGATTGGATCCTATTATGATGGATAAAAATACTTCGGTAGAGCAATTGTTGTCTTTTTATATGGGGAAAAATACGCCAGACCGACAAGAATTCATTATCAATAATTTGAAGGTGGAATTGGATACGATAGAGGCAAGTTAGGAAATAAAAATCGTAGACAGTGTATACGAAATGTCAAATTCGTCATCAACAATGACGAATTTAAAATTTTATATATCCGAATCATTGACTCAGATATTGTAAATTAAAAAAATCCTAGTCGCTGACTGAGGAATTTAAATCTCAAAAAACGCAGACAGTGTCTGCGAAATTGAAAAATTCAAAAGCGCAATCACTGATTTCGTTTTTTGTAGAATATACTTTACCAGGAAATAACGAGCAAATTTTTGCCAGTAAATACAAAACAGTTCTTCCAAGCAAGGAAGATTTAATAAAATTAATTTCGGAATCAAAATAAATGAAAGACGAAGAAGAAGACAACATCATCCCAGAAGGTCAAGACGACAATAATTCGGAGGAAAATTCAATTGATGAAAATCAGGAAGAGGAAAATGATTCCGATGCAATTATTGAAGTAGAAGCCAAGCATTTTGAAGGTGGGCATTTCTACGAAAACGACGAAAACAGCGAAGACACCATTACCAAAGTTACAGGAATGTACAAAGATTGGTTTTTGGATTATGCTTCGTATGTAATTTTGGAGCGTGCTGTTCCGGCTATTGAGGACGGTTTCAAGCCCGTTCAGCGTAGAATTATGCATTCGCTCAAAGAGTTGGACGATGGTCGTTACAACAAGGTGGCGAATGTCGTTGGGCACACGATGCAATACCATCCACACGGAGACCAAAGTATTGGCGATGCGATGGTGCAAATTGGTCAGAAAGAATTACTGATAGATTGCCAAGGAAACTGGGGAAATATCCTAACAGGAGATGGCGCTGCGGCTTCTCGTTACATTGAGGCGCGTTTATCAAAATTCGCTTTAGAAGTCTTGTATTCTCCAAAAATTACCGATTGGGGCGTTTCTTATGATGGTCGTCGTGCTGAACCCAATAATCTTCCGGTAAAATTTCCGTTGCTTTTGGCACAAGGAGCCGAAGGAATTGCGGTTGGACTTTCGACTAAAGTGTTGCCCCACAATTTCAATGAACTGATAGAGGCTTCGATAAAAATTCTGAAAGGAAAATCGTTTACACTTTTCCCTGATTTTCAAACAGCTGGAATTGCAGATGTTTCTAATTATAATGATGGAATGCGTGGTGGACGTGTTCGGGTTCGAGCCAAAATAGCCCAATTGGACAAAAATACTTTAGTCATTACCCAAATTCCGTTTTCGACCAATACGACAACTTTGATTGACAGTATTTTGAAAGCCAACGAAAAAGGAAAAATCAAAATCAAAAAAATAGAGGACAATACTGCTGCCGAGGTGGAGATTTTAATCCATCTTTTTCCAGGAGTTTCTCCAGATAAAACTATTGATGCTTTGTTTGCTTTCACAGCTTGCGAAACTTCGGTGGCGCCTTTGGGTTGTGTGATTGAAGACAACAAACCTTTGTTTGTGGGAGTTTCTCATATGTTGAAAATTTCGACTGAACGAACTGTGGATTTGCTGCGACAAGAACTTGAAATTCAATTAGAGGAATTAAAAAACAAATGGCATTTTTCTACTTTAGAAAAGATTTTCATTCGGGAAGAAATGTACATCGATTTCAAATTGTATTCCGACAGAGAATCGCTTTACAAATATATGTACGACCGATTTGAACCTTTCAAAAAATCATTCGTCAGGGAAATTAATGATGAAGATTTACAGCGATTGACTCAAATTCCAATGATTCGTATTACTCGTTTCGATTCAGACAAAGCTGATGATTTGATTGCCAAGTTGGAAGACGAAATGAAAGAAGTAGAATACAATCTGGAGCATCTTACCGATTTTGCCATTGCATATTTTACGAAATTAAAAGAAAAATACGGAAAAGGACGCGAACGCCAAACTGAATTGCGCAGTTTCGATAATATTGAAGCAACGAAAGTCGCTTTGAGAAACACGAAATTGTATGTGAATAGGGAAGAAGGTTTCATCGGAACGGGATTGAAAAAAGACGAATATGTCACAGATTGCTCCGATATTGACGACGTGATTGTTTTCCTCCGTGACGGAAATATGATGATTTGCAAAGTCGATGATAAAAAATTTGTTGGAAAAGATATTATTCATGTGGCTGTTTTTGATAAAGGTGACAAGCGTACGATTTATAATATGATTTATCGAGATGGAAAATCAGGGCCATCTTACATCAAACGATTCAATGTTTCGGGAGTGACTCGAGATAAATTATATGATTTAACCAATGAAACCAAAGGTTCTCAAATTCTTTATTTTACTTGTAATCCAAACGGTGAAGCAGAAGTAATTACGATTATTTTGCGCCAAATAGGAAGTATCAAAAAACTAAAATGGGATGTGGATTTTGCCAACACAGCCATAAAAGGACGTGCTTCCAAAGGGAATTTGGTTTCTAAATACCCCATCAAGAAAATTGAAATCAAGGAAAAAGGAATTTCGACCCTGAAACCAAGAAAAATTTGGTTTGACGATACGGTTCAAAAATTAAATGTCGATGCCAGAGGTGAATTATTGGGCGAGTTTAGACCAAATGATAAGATTCTTGTGATTTCACAAACCGGAAAATTGAAAGTTATCATTCCAGAATTGGCCACTCATTTCGATGAAGATATGGTGGTTTTAGAAAAATGGCATCCCAAGAAACCTGTTTCGGCCATTTATTATGATGGCGAAAAAGAACGTTATTACATCAAACGGTTCTTGATTGAAAACGAAAACAAAGAGGAAACATTTATCACAGAACATCCTAAATCACAACTTGAAATTGTTTCAACCGATTACCGTCCAGTTGCAGAATTGATTTTTGCGAAAGTAAAAGGCGTTCAAAAAGAAAATCAAACGGTTGACATAGAGAGTTTCATTGCTGTAAAAGGGCTGAAAGCGCTCGGAAATCAATTGACAACCGAGAAATTAAAGCAAGTTAATTTGTTAGAGCCTTTGCCTTATGAAGAACCAGAAGAAGTAGTTGCTGAGGATTTAGAAGTACAAGGCAATACTGAAATTGAGGAAGGTGAAATTCAACTCGATGATGATGGTCAAATTACTTTAAGTTTAGAATAAAAAAAGCTCCGAAAGGAGCTTTTTTTATTTGGTATTATTGGTAAATCTAAAATCTGCCTTCTCAAATTTTTAGTATTTACTCATTTTTGCATCGAGCATAAATTCCTCCACTTTATCTACCATATTGGCGCTTCCACAAAAGAATGGACATCTTTCGTGCAATGCGGTTGGAACAATTTCCATAATTCTAGAAAACCCATCTGAGGCTTTTCCACCAGCTTGTTCTACAATGAAAGCAATAGGGTTGCATTCGTATAAAAGACGTAATTTTCCTTGAGGTGATTTGGTACTCGTTGGATACAAATAGATACCGCCTTTTATCATATTCCTGTGAATATCTGGAGCTAAGCCACCAATATATCTAGAAGTATAAGGTCTATCGCCCTCCTCGGTTTGGCAATATTTGATGTAGTTTTTTACTCCTTGTGGAAAATGTATATAGTTCCCTTCATTTACAGAATAAATGGTTCCATCCTTTGGGAATGTCATTTTAGGATGAGACAAGTAGAAAGTTCCTATGGCGGGATTTAAGGTAAAACCATTTACGCCGTGTCCAGAGGTGTAAACGAGAACAGTTGAGGTTCCATAAAGTACATATCCTGCAGCAACTTGTGCAGTTCCTGGTTGTAAAAAATCTTCTAGTGTTACTGGAGTTCCTACTTCTGAAATTCTTCTATAAACGGAGAAAATGGTCCCTACAGAAGCATTCACATCAATATTTGAAGACCCATCCAATGGATCCATAAGAATGACATATTTATTGTTATTGCTATTGTCATTGCCTTTAACGGTTATGTAATCGTCGTTTTCTTCAGAAACAATACCACATACAATTTCTCTATTGATTAGTGTTTTAATAAAAACCTCATTGGCATAGACATCTAGTTTTTGTTGGTCTTCACCTTGTACATTTTTCTCTCCGACACCTCCAATAATATCAACTAGTCCTGCCTTGTTTACTTTATAACTGACTACTTTTGCAGCCAATTTGATGGAGTTGAAAATGCGCGACAATTCGCCCGATGAATATTGAAATTCCTTTTGATTTTCAATAATAAATTCTCCTAAAGTTAGATTGTTTTCTTTCATTTGAGTTTGGTTTAGTAGTAGTTGTTTTGATTTTATGGTTTGATATATTTTATGATATCGAGTTTGGTTTTTTTCAATTCTTCTACAGCAATTTTTGCCACTTCGGTGGCTCCTTTTACGCAAAGATGGGTGTCATCGGCTTTATCTTCTTTGTAATAAGGTATTTCACCCGCTTTATAATGCAAATGTAATTGTTTTGATTTCTCAGGACCATACGATTGCTCTAATAATTCAGTCAAATATTCCATATCGATGAAGGGAACGTTATATTCTTGAGCAACCAAGCGGGCTTCCATTGTATATTCGCCGTGCGTAGAAATCAAAACGCCTTTTTCATTGAAATTTCGTCGAACTATGGATGAAAAGAGAATTGGTGTTGCTCCCTTGGCTCTAGTTTCTTCCACAAATCGAATCAAATTGTGTCTGTAAGCCGTGTGTGGGTTGGTGTAACGGGTTGAATCTTTTTCTTTTTGATCATTGTGACCAAATTGAATAAAAACATAATCGCCTTTTTTTAAAGTTTTTAGAATATCATCCCAACGTTTTTCAGCAATAAAACTTCTAGTGCTTCTTCCGTTTACGGCTCTGTTGTCGATAGTGATGTTGTCATTAAAAAAAAGCGGCAACATTTGTCCCCAACCGCGCTCTGGATTTTCTTCAGGTTTTGTTTTATTGGCCATTGTCGAGTCGCCAATGCCGTAAATAGTAGGTTTTTGTGCAAAACAGTTTAGTGAAATTAACAGTAAAAAAAGTGTAATGAATTTCATGGTATTTAGTTTTTGAGTTTTAATTATTTATTTGATGGCTGTTGGAATAGTGGCTTTTGCACCAATAACAACTTCGTTTAGGGTTACATTTTCGGTGTTGGTAACTGTAGTTCCGTTTTTGGCTGATTGTATGTTTATGTTGTCCAGTTTGATGTTGGCTACTTTTTTGTCGGGGTATCCTTCAATCACGATTCCGGTATTGGTGGCTTCAAGGCAACTGATATTCGAAAAAGAAACATCGGAAATTTTAGTGGGAAATAATCCGCTGCCTTCTCCGTGATAATTAGCCGTTATGTATAGACAATCTTCCACTTTTCCGAAGGCCAGGTTGTTGAAATAAAGGTCTTTTACATAAGCTCCGCGGTCTGAATTGGTTTTGATGTAAATGCCTCTTTTCAAATAACCACGATATTTGCTGTTTTCGACATATACATTTCGAACTCCGGCCGACATTTCGCTGCCAATGACAATGGCGTGCAAACCTTTGAATTCACAATTTCTGATGACAATATTTTCCGAAGGTGTTGCAGAATTACTTCTGCCTTCATCGTCTCTTCCCGCCTTGATGGCAACATTGTCGTCAGCATTGTCAAACAGGACGTTTTCGATTAAAATATCGCTGGAATATTCAGGGTCAACGCCATCATTGTTATTGTTTTGGGCATTGTATTTCACGCCACGAATGGTGATGCTTTTGCTCTTCAATAAATGAATGCACCAAAAAGGAGAATCTTCTATTTTAACATTTTCGACCAAAATATTTTTCGAATTAAAAAACTGAATCAGTTGTGGTCTTAAATAATGGCCTTCGCCAAAAATACGCTCTTTGATGGGCGTATTTTTATGGTTCATTTCTCGGCTCAAAAGTTGGTCATTCTTTTCGAGCGGTTTCCATTTTATCCAAGTGTTTTTGGCTTCACCATCAATGATTCCGTTTCCGGTAATAGCAATGTTTTCAGCGTTGTAGGCATAAATCATTGGACTGTAATTGTACAGCATTGTTCCTTCCCAACTGGTAAGAACCAAAGGATAATCTTTTGGATTGGAACCAAATCGAATTTTGGCACCATCTTCCAAATGTAAATTGACATTGCTAACAAAATGAATCGGTCCATTCAAGGTATAAACCCCTTTGGGAACAATAATTGTACCTCCGTTGTTCTTTTTGCAAAGTGCCATTGCCTTGTCGAAAGCGGGTTTGGCATTGCTGAGGGAATCGCCTTTTGCACCTAATTTGGTGACCACAATTTGATAAGAAGGAATTGTGGGTAATTGAATCCGTTTGACAATTTCATCTACTTTATCCGAAGGGAAATTATTATTTTGGGCAAAACAATGGAATGAAATCAGCAATAGAGCAATAAATTTATATTTCATAATTTTCATTTTTTAATTGAATACATTTCTTTTATGGTTTTCGAAAAATCCAAGCCCAGGATATTTTCCATCGTGTATTTTTTGGCTTCGGCTCTTTTTAATTGATGCGACCAAGCCACTCTTTTTTTGGGTTGAAAACCTGCGCCAGTACATTTGTATTCGCCATAAAAAGTTGTTTTTTCGGCATCGGGTTTAGACCAATTGTGCCAACCTTCGGGTCTGATGTGTTTGCCCATTTCGCAGTTCATAAAAACTGTCTTGGCATAGTTTTTCCAAGGTCTTCCAAGATATACTTGTGTTGTGTTTTCATCGGCTGTGAGTTTGCAATTTTTGAAAACATAACCAAATGAACTTTCTTGACGTGTGGAAGCGGCTGTAATATAAGAATTTTTTTTGCTATGGATTGTGCAATTTTCGAATAGAGTAGTGGCATCTCCAAAAATAAAATCGGTGGTACCTTCGATATAACAGTCTTTAAAATAATTCGCTGCTCCTCCTGCCGAAGTAAAAAGCGTGTCTTGATTGCCCAATAAGGAGCAGTTGTTGATAATCACTCTGTTTGCATTTATATTCAAGGCAACAGCTTGACCTACTGTTCCAGCAGTGTTTTGGATGGTCAAGTTTTCGGCATAAAAATCATTGCCTTCTATCAAAACGGTATAGGAATTAGATGTGCCAATTCTGATGTTGCTTGGTTTTCCGGAATAATCATCATAAGTAATGATTGTTTTTTCGCGGCTTTCGCCAATGAAGGAAATCTTCGGAATCAGGGCAGGGATTATTAGTTTTTCGTGGTAAGTGCCATTTTTTATGAAGAGGGTAACTCTTTCGGAAGGAAGTCCAGTTACAGCGTTTATGGCTTCTTGTATGGTAATAAAATCGCCGTTTCCGTTTTTGTCAACGACGATTTTATATTTGTCTTTTGGAACAATTGTAGTAGTAGAAACTGGTATTTCAGTTACAATTTCAGTTTTTTTTTCCAGGCTGGATATTTTTTCAAAACATCATTTGGTTTATTGGTGTACCAATTGTAGCCCGTTCTGCGCTCTTGTCCTATTTCAAAATAAGATGCTTTTTTGATTCCGTCTCTGTCACAGAAAAAAGGAGTATTGTCAGTAAGTTCCATAAAACGTGCCCACAACGGTTCAGCATTCGGGTCTTTGACTAATACTTTTTCCATAATTTTACTGTTAGGAACAGGAACACGATCTTCTCTAATACCTGTGATTTTTGTTTTTTCGAACCAAGCCACCGCACTGTTTACCGCATTTATAACTTCTGGAGATGGATTTTCGATAGACATCAATAGCTGCACAATTTTAACCGATTCTTGACCACTTAAAGAAGCCAATTCATAAGCTCTAGCATTCGCAGGAAGCAAGGTTACTTCATCGTGTTGTGCGCACCAAACAGTTAATACACCATTTTGTTTGTACTGCGATTTAACGATGCAATCAATTCCTTTATCGAAAGCTATTTTGGCTTTTTCAAGAGTGGCTTCGCTAGGTTTTATGGAGAAATAATCGGTTTTGTCTATGCATTCTTTTAATACCATTAATATGTTTGCCATTGAATCATCATTGTAGGTGATGTGGGTGTAATATCCTTTTTTTAGCGGATAAAATTGTGGCCAACCACCGTTTGCATATTGCGCTTTCAGCAAATAATCAAATCCGGCTAGAAAGGCAGCTTTGTATCTTTCGTCTGGAGTTTGAGCGTACATTTTAGACAAAAACAACATCTCTTGAGTTGTGGCTTTATTGTCTGTTGTTATTTCCTTTGTGTCGGGTTTTAGGGCAATTAATTTTTGCTTTTCATCATCGCTCAATGGATTTTGCATTTGGATGTTTTTGGGCCAACCACCAATATTGCGTTGGTACAACAATACATTTTCGGCAACGGCTTTTGCTTCGGCTGTTGCAAACCAAGCGGGTTCTGATTTATTGATGATATCAGGCCATTTTTTGTTGCTGACTTGGGCATAAATAGTTGTATTTAATACCAAGATTAAGGCAAAGACAAGCGCTGTTTTTAATTTTTTCATTGTAGAAATTTATTTTGTTATTCTAAACCAGTCAATTCGAACACTTCCTGCATCGTTTATGTTTCCATTTCGAAGTGCCAAAAAGCCTAATTTTGCTCCAATCCATTTACCTTCTCTTGAAGTGAAATCAGTTCCAACGGCAGTGAATTTTTTGCCGTCTTCACTGTAGAAGAAATTGCAAATTCCGCCTGCTTTTACTTTTACTTGAAGGTAAAAAGTATTGCTTTTCAATTTAATGGATTCACTTTCTTTTTCTGCACCTTTTTTGTCGGCATTTTTGCAGATTACTTGGGATATGGATAATTGTCCTGCTGTTTGTTTTACTTTCAAATAGCTGTAATCCAATCCCATTATTACCAAACCGGTTTGTTCATCGTCGAAACGGGCATTAAAAGTCATTTTGGTAGTTGCAGTAAATTCATCGGCAGGAAATTTTTGCAATAATAAATTCCCCACATCGAATAAATTGATGTAATTTTCAGGTTTTGGACGACAATACATCGTGTAATACCCCATCGTGGAAGGAAATCCCCAATACACTTGTTGATTGGCGTGCCATTGCCATTGCAATCCTAACTTTGGACTATTGAATTCATCTGATTCTGGTGGAGTGGAAATAGGATATTTTTTTCCAACATTTGGCTTTTTGTAAGTTGCTACTGGTTCGCCAGTTCCATCACCATCTTTGTCGGTTCCGATTACTGGCCAATCATTGATCCATTTCATTGGTTGCAAATGGACTACTCTGCCATAAGCAAACTTGTCTTGAAAGTGGAAAAACCAATCTTCTCCAGTTTGTGTTTGCACCCAAGCTCCTTGGTGTGGACCATTCACTTTTGTTTTTCCTTGATCTAAAACTTTTCTTTTTTCGTAAGGACCCCAAATATTTTTTGATCTTAAGACGGTTTGCCATCCTGTAGGAACACCACCTGCAGGTGCAAAAACATAATAGTAGCCATTGTGTTTGTATAATTTTGGACCTTCGATGGTGGCTTCGCCATCGTGACCGTCAATAATGATAACATCGTCATTGTAATTGGCAGAAGTTCCTTCAGGATTTAGACTACAAATGGCCAAAAGGCTTTTGAAACCCGCTCGGCTTCCGGCATAAGCATAAGCAAGATAGGCTTTGCCATCTTCATCCCATAACGGGCAAGGATCAATCAGACCTTTTCCTTCTTTGACCATAACGGGTTCAGACCAATCACCTTTTGGGTCTTTGGTTTTAATCATATAAATACCGTAATCAGGGTCGGGATAATAAATATAAAATTCCTCATTATGAAATCTAATGGACGGAGCCCAAACACCATTTCCGTGTCCTGGTTTGTCATAAACGTCGAAAGGAGGTTGCTTTTTAAGCGCATAATTAACCAATTCCCAATTGACCATATCCTTGGAATGCAAAATGGGCAAACCAGGAATGCAATTGAAAGAAGAGGACGTCATATAATAATCGTCACCAACACGAATGGCATCTGGGTCAGAATAATCGGCATTGATGATGGGGTTTTTATAGGTTCCGTCTCCATTGTCGGCCACCCAAACTTGGGAACGATTGGTTTCGCTTTTTTCTTGTGCTATTGAGTTTTGAAGTGCCAAACTGCACAAAAAAAGCGAAGTTATTTTTATGAATTTCATCTAGTTAAGCGGATTATCTATTTAATTCTAAAGCTGCCAAAATAAACGGTCCAGTTGCTTTTGGATCATTGTCTTTTTTCTTTTCATTCACATAATATTCGTAAGAACCATCTCTGTAAGGAGTTCCTCCAAGTCCAGCAACGGCACATACATCAGTTATGGTGATGGTTCCGTCGGCATCTACTTTCATCAATTTGGTTGTTAAACCATCAAATGCTTTGTTGGCTAATTTTTTGTATTTTGCTGGCAAGTATCCTTTGTTGGCTCCTTTTGCAAAAGTATAAGCAAACATTGCAGAACCAGATCCTTCTAAATAATTTCCTTCTTTACCTCCTTTATCGGTTACTTGATACCATAAGCCTGTTTTTTTGTCTTGAAATTTAGCCAAACTAGCCGAAACATTGTTTAAATAACCAACCAATTCTTTTTGTTTTGGGTGGTCTTTAGGGAAATAATCTAAAGCATCTACAAGTGCCATTGCATACCAACCCAATGCTCTTGACCAAAAATTGGGTGAGTTTCCAGTTTCTTTGTTTGCCCAAGGCATTAGTTTTTCTGAATCCCAACCGTGATATAATAATCCTGTTTTTGGATCTGTTGCGTGTTTTTGAATTTCTTCGAATTGTTTGGCAACGTCATCTAAGTTTTTTCCGTTTTCGAAAGTAGCAGTGTATTGAGCATAGAATGGTTCTCCCATATATAAACCATCAAGCCACATTTGGTTGGTGTAAATTTGTTTGTGCCAAAATCCACCAGAAGTTGTTCTAGGTTGTCCTTCTAATTGTTTTTTTAGCGTTTGCATGGCCACTAAATAGCGATTGTCTTTTGTTTCTTTATATCTATTGAATAATAATCGTCCTGGTAAAACCAAGTCGATGTTGTATTTTTCTAATTCGTAGGTTTTGATGGAACCATCTTCTTGAACTAAAATATCTACATAATTTTTCACATAAGCAGCATATCTTGGGTCTGGATTTTTTTTGTACAAATCTTCAAATGCGTGCAAAACTAAAGCGTGCACATAGTCCCATTTTGGAGCTTTTGCATTGTCAATCATATAGCTTTCTGGGTGACGTTTCATCAACGTCAAAGCCATTTTATCAGACCATTTTGCGTTTTTTGAAATTTCAATTTTTTGCGATTCAACTGTTTTTGCGGGTTCTTGTGCTGTGGTTTTGCAGCTCAGAAAGGCTATTGATATAAAAAGTGTCGCCGCTTTGAAAGTGTTTAGTTTTTTGTTTAACATAGTATTGGTGTTTAATATTAATATCTTTTTCTATTTGTCTAATTCGATTGCTGCCAAAAGAAAAGCACCTAATCCGTGAGAATTGTCCACTTTTATTTTTTCGCTCATATAGTATTCATAAGAACCATCTCTATATGGGTTTCCACCTAATCCTGCGCTGCCACACACCTGTGTGATATGAATTTCTCCATTGGCATCTATCTTTATGAGGTTTTTGATTAAACCATTAAATCCTTTATTTGCCGTTTTTGCGAAAGAATTTGGCAAATAGCCTTTGTTTACTCCTTTTGCTATGGCATAAACCAACATTGATGAGCCAGAAGCTTCTAAATAATTTCCTTCTCTAGTTGCCAAATCAGGAACTTGAAACCATAAACCTGATGGATCTTGATATTTGCTAACAGCTGTCGCCAATTCATTCAAATATTGTACCAATTCTTTCTGTTTTGGGTGGTCTTTTGGAAAATAATCTAATGCATCGACTAATGCCATTCCATACCAACCAAGTGCCCGTAACCAAATGTGTGGTGCTGTTCCAGTTTCTTTGTTTGCCCAAGGCATTTGTTTGCTTTCGTCCCAAGCGTGAAAATACAAGCCTGTTTTTGGGTCAAAAGAATGTTGGTGGAGCAGTTCAAATTGATGCGCTACATCGTTTAGTTTTTCTCTGCCTTCATATTCAGAAGTGTATCGAGCATAAAAAGGTTGTCCCATATATAATCCGTCTAACCACATTTGGTTGGGATAGATTTTTTTGTGCCAAAAACCTCCTGATGGTGTTCTTGGATAGTCATCGAAATTTTTTCTTAATGTTTGTAAAGCAGTAAGGTATTTTTGTTCTTTTGTTGTGTTGTAAAGATTGAAAAGTATTTTACCAGCATTGATAAAATCGATATTGTGATCTTGAGGGTCAAATTTTTCGAATGTCCCGTTTTTATCAATTAATTTATCGGCATATCCTTTGATATAATTGTAATATTTTGGATTTTTAGTTTGGTTGTATAGTTTTTCATACCCCGTCAAAATCATTCCAATTTTATAATCCCATTTAGGTGCTGGATGATTGTCTATTTGCCAAGCTTCGGGATGTCTTTTCATTATGGACAAAGCCATCCTTTCGGACCATTTTAATTGATCTGAAATAATAGTTTCATTTTTAGTTTCCAATGTTTGAGCATTAGCATTAAAAAATAATACTAAACCCATACAAATGAATGTGTTTTTAAGGGTTTCCATAGGCTAAAGTTTGTTCTTTTTGTTTAAAAAAACTAATTTTTCATCTAAATATTTGATGAAGGCTTCCTTAGATTTTATACCGTCTTTCTCTTGTTCCCAAGTGGCTAAGAAATAATATGAATTCAGTTTTGTAGTAGGTTTGAAAACTAAAAGATAATCCAATTCAGTGTTTTCTATAGATTCCACAGTATTAATTTCATAAAAAATAGCCATTCCCAGTTGATCAGGAATTACAGATTGTGTTCCGTAAGTGGCGATATATGCCCATTTTTTGTTGACACTTTCTTTTTTGAGAAATTCAGCGTTTTTTTGTTTTACAATTCCAGTACAAATTCCTTTAATTTCTTTTGAAGCTTGAATGGTGTGTTTTGTATAGCGTTGGTCTGGAGTAATGGATAACTTGGATGCAAAATCAATTTTATCAGAAGCTGTTTTCCAACCATAATAATTTATTGTAACAGTAGATTCGCTGACTTTATTTTCGACTTTAGCAAGGGTAGAATCAACTTCACGGAAATGTAATTTTTCATTGTTCAAATACCGATTTATAGAACCAATTCCGATTCCTTTTCCAGAATTCAAAATATCGCATCCCCAATCTTGCATATTATGATAGGAATCAGAACCTACCTGACCTACTAATGGTAAAATCACGGCTTCGGTTTTTTTTCCGAAAATATCAATCGCATTCCTCCAATCTAAGTACAAACGATAGGCTATTTTGTTGCTTTCCCATCCAGGCCCTTCATATCGAATAATTTCTAAATGGTCGGTTTGTTTTGGAGCTATCTTTAGACTTTGAATATTATTAAAAGTTCCCCCAATATATTTATTGCCTTCCCATTTTCCGCCTTCTTTCACCGAAATTTCAGCATAGGTTTTTGAATCTTTACTCGAAGATTTATTGGTTTGGGCAAGGCACGTATTAAAGCCTAATACTAGTAAAGTTGCGACTATTTGTATTGTTTTCATTTTATAAATTTTATTTGAATATTTTATCTAAAAAATGAGTCGTGTACTTTATAGTTTCATCAAACCAAGGATTTAGGAACCAAAAGGAGTGAGGCGAATTTGGAATGGTTTGGATTTCGCTGTATATTCCATATTTATTGAGTATTGCAATCATATCGTCTCTTCCAGCGTGAAATCTTGGGATACTGCTACAAATGAATAGAATGGGAGGTGTGTTTTTGTCTGCTTGATTTAATGGTGCTGCTTGTTCCCAAATAGCGGGTATTTCTTCATAACTTCCACCCAACCACAAGCCTGCCACTTTGCCTTCTACCGATTCTCTGTGCTTGAATGCCAATGTACCATCTACGTCCACAATTGCATTAACTTTTGAGGAAAATTTGCTAACAGTTTTGGAATCTTCAAATTCTTTTTTACCATTTGTAGTTCCTATCAGAGAAGCCATTTGTCCACCAGAAGAGCAACCTAAAACGGCCACTTTAGTGGTGTCAACATTAAATTTTCGTGCATTTTTTTTGATGTACTGAATGGCATTTTTGACATCAAATATTGCAGCAGGATAAGGTGCTTCCATTGATAAACGAAATTCAATATTAAAACAAGAGTACCCTTTTGAAGCCATTTCTATGGCAAAAGTTTCCATCTGAGATTTATTGCCAGATCTCCAACCACCACCGTGAATGATAACAATTGCAGGGTTTTGTTTCTTGGTTTTATTGTAATAAGCATCAAGATGAAGTTCTCGATCTTTTATTTTTTTATAAACGATTTCTTTTTTCTGGTTTACGGTTTCATAGCTTCGAGTTGGTACGTAGCTAATGTAAGGATGGTCTTTTTTGACTTTGTCGTAAACACTTTTTACGGTATAAGTGGTGTCAACAGGAAAGTGGCTTTGCGCAAAAGAAACTTTGGTAAAGAGTAAAAAAAGGAATAGTATTTTTTTCATTGAATGGATTAATTATTCGGATTCTTTACAAGTTCTCCATTGATATAGGTGTCAATGAAATTCAAATTAGTTACATTCTCAATCGAAAACGGTGTACCTACTTTTTCTATAGTTACATTTTTGAAAGTGATGTTTTTGATTGGCGATTCTTTGTATCCTTTGGCAAGAATGCTATATTTTCCAGCATTTTTTACTTTTACATTTTCTAATGAAATGTTTTCAATTCGAGGGATAAAGTTTCCAGTTTGATTTCCGTGAACATTATAAAACATATCAACTTTTACTATAGCTTCACGAACTTGTCCAATTTCTATATTTCTAACATAGAAATTTTCGATTAATGCGCCTCTTCTTGAATTGGTTTTTAAACGAATTGCCACATCAAGGTTTGGACTATTCATAACGCAATTTTCTACATAAACGTTGCTAACTCCAGCAGATATTTCGCTTCCGATGGTTACGCCACCGTGTCCATCAAACATTGTACAATTTTGAACTATTATATTTTCACTTTTTATAGCAACACGTCTTCCATCGGCATCTCGTCCTGCTTTTATGGCAATACAATCATCGCCAGTATCGAAAGTACAATTTTTAATGATTACATTTTTAGAATATTCGGGATCACAACCATCATTGTTAGGACCATGACTTCTTACTGTAACACCATCAATGATAACGTTTGTTGATTTGATAGGATGAATTACCCAAAAAGGCACATCTTTGATAGTTATGTCTTTCAAAAGAGCATCAGTACATTCAAAGAATTCTACACAATTGGGTCTTAAGTAATGACCTTCGCCAAAAATACGTTTTTCTACAGGAATTCCTTCTTCGGCCATATCTACTAATCGTTGTCTATTGAGCGGATCTGACTGACTTGGGATTCCTTTTTTCCATCCATAAGAACCACCACCGCACCAAGGCCACCAATTTTCGATAGAAGATTGTCCGTTAAGGATTCCTTTTCCAGTTACAGCAACATTATGTTTTTTGTAGGCATAAATTAATGGTGAATAATTCATCAATTCAGTTCCTTCGAAAGAAGTATGCACGATAGGATAGTCTTTGGGGTTGGTGCTGAATAAAATTTCGGCTCCCTCTTCAAAATGTAAATTTACATTGTTTTCAAGGTGTATAGGGCCGGTGTGATATTTGCCAGAAGGAACAAAAACAACTCCTCCGCCGCTTTTTGAACAGGCTTGAATGGCTTTTTTTATTGCTTTAGTATTATCAAAAGTGCCATTTGATTGCGCTCCGAATTTTATAATATTAAAGGTTTTGTTTTGGAAATTAGGAACTTTTACACTGTTAAGTATCGTTTCCATTTTGTTCCAAACTTGTTTTGTATCTGTGTTTTCTTGTGCTCTAGTTAAGGAAATTATTAAAAAGAAGAAACCAATAGAAAGCAATGCTGTTTTATTTAGTTTTAGTCTAATAATTTTGGTTTTGAAATTGTTCATATTTAGATAAAACTTTAGTTAATTATTAAAAATGCAATCGATTACGCAAACTTACAAATAAGTTTGGAATAAACAATATTACGCAGATTAAAAATATTAAATATAATTTATTTATTAAAAAAACTTAAATATGTAAATTATAAGTGTTTTAATAAAAAAAAGTCAAAAAAAAAATTTTTGCGCAATCGATAACTTATTATTTGGTAAATGTGGTTTATTTAAATTAGATTTACGCAATAATTTACATTTATAACTTAATATGGCTCGCAGAACTACAATTTATGACATTGCAAAAGAACTTGATATTACAGCGGCATCTGTCTCAAGAGCATTAAATAATAATCCCAAGATTAGCGAAAGTACTCGAAAACTTGTTATCGAGACTGCCGCCAAAATGAACTATAAGCAAAACAAACTAGCCTTGGCACTTCGAAGTGGTAAGAGTTTTAATGTTGGAGTTATTGTTCCTCGTATTGATAGTAACTTTTTTGCATCAGTAATTCGCGGAATAGAGGAAGAGTTGTATGGACATAAATACAATGTAATTATTTGTCAAACTCACGAAGACGAAAAGAGAGAGTTTGAGAATATCAATACGCTATTGAACGCTCAGGTTGACGGAATATTAATGTCGGTCTCTAGTAAAAGTTCAGAAGATTTTAGTATTGAAATTGATAGAATTATTAAAAGAGTTGTAGAAAAAAATGTTCCATTAATATTCTTTGATCGAAAGAAAAGTATTGAAGGAGTTAGTTCAGTTACTATAAATGACTTTGAAGTTTCTTATTTAGCAACCAAACATTTAATTGAACAAGGATGTACTCGAATTGCCCATTTCAAAGGAAATCAATTTTTGGAAATATTTAAAAATAGATTCGATGGATACAGACAAGCACTTATTGATAGCGGAATTGAATTTGATGAAAATTATGTGATTGAAACAAGAAGTACAATTGTGGAAGGTGCAAATGCTGTAAAAACATTGATGAAATTAAAGTCTCCGCCTGATGCTATTTTTTCTTCTGGTGATTTTGCTGCTTTGGGAGCAATTCAGCAACTTAAATCAGATGGTATTCGAATTCCAGAAGATTTTTGTGTAGTAGGTTTCGGAAATGAGCCTTTTACTGATTTTATGGAGCTTCCAATGTCAACTGTTAATCAGGTTCCATTAGAGATGGGGAAAATGGCAGCCAAAGTGTTTCTGGACCGGATTAATAAAACTGGAAATTTAAAAGCTTCTAATCAGGTTGTACTCACATCGGAGTTGAAAATTAGAGAATCTTCATTGAGAGCAGAGGTTTATAAATAAAGTTCTTTTTAAATAATTATTATAGAGTAAAGGGTTAAATAATTGCAATGTTTTAACCCTTTATTTGTATTATTAATAGGTATATAGTGTGTTTGGACATGCTAACTTAGCCATCACAGAAAGTTAAGAAATAATCTTAATTTTACCTTATGAAACCAGTACGCAAAATTTATGACAAGGCTTTTAAAGAGAAAGCAGTCCAATTGAGTTATGATAGATCCAACATATCAGAGTTCGCCAGAGAGTTAGGAATAACAGCCCCACAGTTGTATAAATGGCGCAAAGAGTTCGAGGAATTTGGAGAAGGAAGTTTTCCTGGGAAAGGAAATTTAAAACTCACTCCCGAGCAAGAAAAAATCCACGAACTAGAGAAAAGACTCAAAGATGCCGAGTTAGAACGTGATATATTAAAAAAAGCAATCGGCATTTTTTCCAAGAGCGGTCGATGATTTATAGTTTCATAAAAAGCAATGAACAACTATTCCCGATTGAAAAAATGTGCAAAGTTCTAAAAGTGAGCAGCGGAAGTTATTACCGATGGAAAAAACAAGCAATCACAGAAAGACAACAACTAAAAATTGCCATAAAAGAACAGATAACATTGATTTATTTTGGAGCCAAACAAAGATATGGAAGTCCTAGAATAACATTGGAACTACAGTCTTTAGGTTATAAAGTTTCACGAATTACAGTTGCAAAATATATGAAAGAACTTGGCTTCCGAAGCAAATTAAGCAAGAAGTTCAAAGTTACAACCAACTCAAATCATAATTATTTAGTTGTTGAAAATGTATTAAACAGAGAGTTTATTGTAAAAATGCCTTCAAAAGTTTGGGTTTCGGATATCACCTATATCCAAACTAAAGAAGGGTTTGTGTACCTGACTACTATTATGGATTTATATGACAGAAAAATTATCGGTTGGAGTTTGAGTGACGGAATGAGTACGGAAGAAACTACGCTTGGAGCTTGGAAAATGGCGGTTAAAAACCGAAATATTGAAGAAGGTTTGATTTTTCATTCTGACAGAGGTGTCCAATATGCCAGTAAAAAGTTTGTAAATGTTCTTGATTCCTATAAAAAAATAACCCGCAGTATGAGTCGCAAAGGAAATTGTTGGGACAATGCGGTAGCGGAAAGTTTTTTTAAATCCTTGAAAACGGAATTAATTTATGGAAACAAACTCATTTCTAAAGAGCAAATGAAACTGGAAATCTTTGAATACATTGAAATTTGGTACAACAGAAAAAGGAGACATTCTGCTTTGAATTATGCAACTATTGAAGAATTTAACAATCTAATTAATTACAAAAATGTAGCTTAACTTATACTGCAGGTTTTATTTGCATATCCAGTTCAATAATAGTAAGTACTTTTAGCATATTAAAAGAGGATATTCAGCAATGAATATCCTCTTTTTTTTGGAGTTATTGCAAAGGTTCGATAAATAATACTCCAATTGTAACGCTTGAAGTCTCTCAACATACTTGAGTAACTTATTTGAGACGCTTCCAGCGTGACAAATAGCAAGAATTATAAGTATTAGAAACTAGTACAAACAAAAAGGTGGGAGAATATTACATCTTCCACCTTTTTAAATAAAAACTAAACAATAAACAATAATCTTCTATAAGGATACTCCTCTTTTCCAAGGAATAAATACATCTTGTTTCAGCTGGTCTGCTTTGGTTTCTACGTTTCCGCTTGCCAATTCTATAATATAATCTACAATTTCGGCTCCAACTTCGGTAATGGTTCTTTCACCAGTAATTACAGTTCCAGCATTGAAATCGATAATGTCCGACATTCTATTAGTTAATGCTGTGTTTGAAGCAATTTTTACAACGGGTGCAACTGGATTTCCCATCGGATTTCCTAAACCTGTTGTAAATAAAACAACTGTTGCTCCTGATCCAACCAATCCTGTAGTGCATTCGGCGTCATTTCCTGGCGTATTTAAAAGATTTAAACCTGGTTTGGTAATATATTCGCCGTAATCCAAAACATCTACAATAGGTGCAGTTCCACCTTTTTTAGATGCTCCAGCAGATTTCATAGCATCGGTAATTAATCCGTCTTTGATATTTCCTGGAGATGGGTTCATATCAAAGCCTGAACCTGCATCTACAACCGATTTTTCAAAAGCTTTCATCAAAGATAAAAACTTGTCTGCTTTTTCTTCGTCAACACATCGGTTCATCAATTCTTGCTCAACACCGCATAATTCTGGAAACTCTGCCAAAATAGATTTGGCTCCCAAAGCTGCGAATATATCTGAAACAACTCCCAATGCTGGATTTGCCGATATTCCTGAAAATCCGTCAGATCCACCACATTCCAAACCAATACTTAGTTTTGTAAGAGGAGCAGGTTTACGTTCGATTTTGTTGGCTCTTTTAATAGCTTCATAAGAATCTTTAATCACCATTTGGAACATTTCATCGGTAGTTCCAATTTGTTGTTGCTCATAGATCAAAATTTCTTTATCACAATTTGGGCTCATTGCTTTCAAAGCCTCTTTAAAAATAGATACTTGCAAATTTTGACAACCCAAACTTAAAATAGTGGCACCAGCAACATTCGGATTGTTCACATATCCAGCAAGCAGTTTTGCCAATAATTCTGAATCTTGTCGAATTCCACCACAACCACCTTGATGATTGATGAATTTTACTTCAACATTATCTAAAAGATTTTCATTAGTATTTTTGGAAGCAACTTCTTCTACGCTTTTATCTTCAATTAAAGAGCGTAATAAATTTTTATATGAAACGTCTTTTTTGGGTAGTAATTCGTTTTCGAAAATATCTTTCAGTTTTTCGATATTTTTGTTTTCACAAAAAACTAATGGAATAAATAACCAAACGTTTTTGGTTCCCACTTGTCCATCAGTACGGTGGTATCCGTTGAAAGTTTTGTCTTTCCAACGATCTACATTTGGTGGAGTCCAACCTAAACTGCCATTTTTACCAAAAACTTTTTCACTTTGATGTTTTACATTTTCGGTGGTAATTACTTCTCCTTTTTTTATAGGTTTTACCGCTTTTCCTACCAAAACACCATACATTATAATTTCATCACCAATTGCAAAATCGCTCTCTGCAATTTTATGTTTTGCTTTAACATCAGTTATAGGTGATACGGTAGTTCCTTCAAACGCAATTTGTTCGTTTTGTACCAAATCGGTTAAAGCGACAATTACGTTATCTGCTGGATTTACTTTTATTAATTTCTTCATGATAATAATTTTAAAATAGTTCTTGATTAGAACAAAATAGTGTTTTTTTATTTACCATATAAGACATATAAGTTCATTTAAGTTTTTATGTAATTCTCTTATGTGAACTTATATGTCTTATATGGTGAAATTAATAGTATAATTGTTTTAGTTTATACTACTAATTAATCTTTTTGCTTAATTAGTATTTAGCACTGAAATTAGCAAAGCCATTTTCAATTCCGTTAGCTTCAATTTCAGTCAAAGCTACTACTAATGCTTCTGATAAACCTTCGATTTTTGTTAAATCTTCGCCCCAAAATTCTGTATTTGCTAAGACAGAAGCTACAACTGAATCCAAAGCGCCTAATTCCCAGGCTTTTTTGAATGCTTCCACTAATTCTGGAGTATCTTTTACAGGTAAGGCTTCGTTGTTCCAAGTTCCTTTGTAGAATTGGATTAAGCAAGCCAATGAAAAAGTTAAATTAGTTGGTAATTTTTTCTGAGAATTAACATAACCTAATAAACTAGGCAAAACTCTTACTTTGAATTTTGAGATAGAATTTAAGGCAATATCTGCTAATGCGTGTTTGATGAATGGGTTTTTAAAACGATCCATTACTTCTTCACAGTAGGCAGTGATTTCGTTCTTGTCCATAGCCAAAGTTTCGCTGATTTCGCCGATAACGTTGTCAACAAATTTTCCAGTGAAATCCCCGTTAACGGTCTCCATTACTAATTTGTTGCCATACAAAAGCGAGCAAGGAACCATTGCAGTGTGCGCACCGTTCAAAATACGAACTTTAATCATTTTGAATGGACGAATATCATCAACGATTTTTACATTCAAATCGGTTTTATGGAAAGGTAATTTTGCTTTTAAATCATCGCCACCTTCAATTGCCCAAAGGAAAAATGGTTCAGCAGCAACAATTAAATTATCTTGGTAATCTAATTGGCTATTGTATTCTTCAATATTAGCTCTTGGATATCCAGGAACAATTCTGTCCACCAAAGTACTGTGATATGTACAAGCGTCCGATGCCCAAGTTTTGAATACATCTCCTAATTGCCATAAATCACAATATTGTAGGATGTATTTTTTTAACGTTTCTGAATTGTAATCAATTAATTCACAAGGGATTATAGTCAGTCCTTTTGTTGCATCTCCATTGAAATGTTTGAATCTTTCGTACAGTAAAACAGTCAATTTTGCAGGAAATCCAACGGGTGGTTGCATATCTGGAGTGTCAGTATCAATAAATGCAATTCCAGCTTCAGTAGTATTGGAAACAATAAATTGAAGTTCTTCTTCTCTAGCTAAAGCTAAATAATCGGCAAAATCAGAGTATGGATTTATAGCTTTTACAATATTTGAAATTAACTCGATGTCTTGAATTTTCTCGCCTTTTTTGATTCCATTCATAAACAAAGTGTAAAGACCATCTTGATCGTTAATCATGTTTATCATACCCTCTTTCAATGGTTGAACTATTGCAATTCCAGCATTAAAATCTACTTCTTTATTTAGTCTTTGAAAAGCATAATCAACAAATGCTCTCAAGAAATTACCTTCACCAAATTGAACTACTTTGATAGGTTGTAATTTTTCTAAACCTGTATTTATTCTATTTAATTTTTTCATTTTATATTCTTAAAGTATGATTGTTAGTGTATTATTTTGTGTATATATGTTTGTTTGATAGACCATATTGAGTTTGTAAAACTGCTTTTATTCTAGTAGTATTTAGAAACACGACTTAGTAGAAAAGCAAAAACTATGATTATCAAGTATATTTTTATTTCATTTATTTTCCTAAGTTGTAAATCTTTTTCATCACTTGCATTAAAAACTTATAATTCTATGTTATTAGAATTAATAAAAGTAATCGATTACCTAATCTGATTTACAAATGTATAAACACTTTTGTTAGTTATTTAATTTTGTTTTACTCGAATTATATCGAATAATAATATTTTGAAATTAGCTTCCAGTTTTAAAATTAATTATAAACTGAAAGCTAATTGGGTATTATTTTATTGAATTGATGATATTTAAAACTGCAACAGTTTCAGATTCAATTTTAGCATAATCTTTATCAGCCATTACTTGTTTGCTGATTAATTTGCTTCCCATTCCTACTGCAGAAACTCCAGCTTTGAACCATCCTTCGATGTTTCCTCTAGTTGTATCCACACCACCTGTTGGCATGAATACTAATTTTGGAAAAATATCTTTGATACCGCTCAAGAAATCTGGTCCTAGCATATTTCCAGGAAACAATTTGATGAAAGTTACTCCTGCATTTTCAGCAGCAATAATTTCGGTCGGAGTCATACAACCTGGGCTATACAACACATCTTTTGGAATTAAAAACGCAGCTACTTCAGGTACAAAACCAGGACTGATGAAAAAATCAGCACCTACTTTTAAGTATTCTTCTGCTTGTTGAAGTGTTTTAATAGTTCCGATTCCTAATAATAAATCAGGCATTTCGGCATTACGAACTTCAACCATTTTGGTAAAGTTGCTTAAAGCAGTTTCTCCACGGCTTGTGTATTCTACGGCTTTAATTCCAGCTCTGTAAATGGCTCTTAATACTTCTATTGTTACGGTTTCATCTGCATTAAAATACAAAGGAAGCATCCCTTGTTTTACGATTGCATCTGTTACATTTTGAATTTTACTCATTTTTTTAGATTTTAACTTTAAATACCAATTTTTTGATTTCACCATCACCAATCATCGGAGCGTGAACATCTCCAGGATAGAATATTACAAACTGATTGTCTGTCAATTGAAAATCCATATCGGGAGTGTCATTAAAAAAACGTACATCTTTATCTGGATTGTAGTCTCCATTAGGTGTTACACATTTTTCTCTTGGTTTCCAAGCTATAGTTTCCAATCCTTTTACACAAACTTGAATATCTATGTTTTTGTCATGACATTCAAATTTAGCCAAACTAGTTTCTCTAGTTTTTCCGTTTGCGGTACTAACAATCACTTTTAGACCTTCTGAAATTTGAGTAACTCCATCAGCAAGTGTTGCGATGTCGTTTTCTTTCATAAAATCAAATGCGCTTGCAAACAAAGGGTGTAGGCTAGTGTATTTTGATCCGTTATTTAGTGTATCTATTATCATAATTATTTTTTTATGTGAATAGTCAATAGTGATTAGTCTTGTGCTAACTGCTAATCACTATTCACTACTTACTCATTACTCTATCTAGCAACTCTACCAGAAGCATCGCCACCCATAAGTTTAGAAACTTCATCTACAGTAACTAAGTTAGCATCACCTTTGATAGTGTGTTTCAAGCAAGATGCAGCAACAGCAAAGTCTAATGCATTTTGATCATCATTTGGATAAGTTAATAATCCGTAGATTAAACCTCCCATAAATGAATCACCACCACCAACTCTATCCACGATATCAGTAATTTGATATTGACGAGTTTGTAGCATTTGTTTTCCGTCGTATAAAACTCCAGCCCAAGTGTTGTGAGAAGCCGAAATAGAACCTCTTAAAGTAGTAATTACTTTTTTAGCTCTTGGGAATTTTTCCATCATTTGTTGACAAACGGATAAGAAAGCTTCAGCTTTTACATCGTGTCCGTGAGTTTGAACTGCTGCTCCTGCTGGTTTGATACCAAAGTGCATTTCAGCATCTTCTTCGTTTCCTAAAATTACATCGCAATAAGATGTCAATTCGGTCATGATTGCTTCACGATCTCCACCGTATTTCCAAAGTTTAGCACGGTAATTTAAGTCTGTAGAAATAGTAACACCTAATTTGCTAGCTACTTTAACAGCTTCTAAACAAGCATCAGCAGAACTTTGAGAAATTGCTGGAGTAATACCAGTCCAGTGAAACCATTCAACACCTTCAAAAACTTTTTCCCAATTGATCATTCCTGGTTGGATGTCAGACATTGAAGAGTGAGCTCTATCATAAACTACTTTACTTCCTCTGCTTACAGCTCCAGTTTCTAGAAAATAAATTCCTAAACGTTCTCCACCCCAAACGATATTGTCAACACCAACTCCTCTTTTGCGCATTTCCATCATAGCACATTCTCCAATATCATTTTTTGGTAAACGGGTTACAAAATCAACTGGAATACCATAATTTGCTAGTGAAACAGCTACATTAGATTCTCCTCCTCCATATACAACATCAAAATTGTCTGCTTGTGAAAATCTTAAAAATCCTTGAGGTGCTAATCTTAACATTATCTCACCAAATGTTACTACTCTTTTTGCCATTTTTTTAATTTTTATTTGTTTGTTAATTGTGTTATTAATTTTTAAGTGTGTTCGCACACGTTTTTTTAGTTTAAAAACTCGAATATTGAGAAAACTTTCCTGAAGTTTTTTTTATTATCTTGACACTCGTCCTCCGCCAAATCCGCTCATTAATGCCTTTATTTCGTTTACAGTAGCTAAGTTAATATCACCCGAAATGGAGTGTTTTAAACAAGTTGCTGCAACAGCAAATTCAAGAGCTGTTTGATGGTCTTCAGGCCAAACTATCAATCCATATATTATGCCAGCCATGAAAGCATCTCCGGCACCAATTCTATCAATAATATGAGAAATATTATATTCTTGAGAATGTAATAATTCTTTTCCGTTCCAAATAGAGGCACTCACTGCATTTGATGAAGCATTGGCACGCATTCTATGAGTTGAAACGATATTTTTTAATCTTGGGTATGCTTTCATCCAATTGGTAAAAACTTCTTTTTCTGAATCACCTTCTTTGAGTGGAACACCCAAAACTTTTTCAGATTCATCAATGCCTCCTAATAAAAGGTCACAATGTTTGACTAGATTAGGCATTATTTCATTGGCTTTTTTACCATATTTCCATAAAGTAGGCCTGTAATTTAAATCGGCCGAAATAGTCAATCCCATTCTTGTTGCAACTTCCAAAGCTTCTTCACAAAGTTCGGCTAAGTCTTGCGATAGGGAAGGAGTGATTCCTGACCAATGAAACCAATCGGCATCTTTGAAAATTGATTCCCAATCAATCATTCCTTTTTTTAAGGTTGAAAACGAAGAATCTTCACGGTCATACACTACTTTTCCAGGTCGTTCTGAAGCTCCGTGTTCAAAATAATATATTCCTAATCTTTTGCCTTGAATTAGAGCAAAGGGTTCAACACCAAAGGAACGCAACATACTCAAAGAAGATTCACCCAACTCGTTTGGAGGAACTGCCGTTATAAATTTAACAGGTAGTCCAAATTTTGCTAATGATGCTGCAACATTGGCTTCGGCACAGCCAAAATACAAATCAAACGAGGTCGCCTGAGTCAATCTTAGATGACTCGGAGGTGAAAGTCTGAGTAATATTTCTCCAAAAGTTACTATTCTTTGCAAAACTAAAATTATTTTGTGTTAAATCTTCTTTTTATATTCAATTATTAAAGATTGAAATATTCTTTGGCGTTGTTGAAACTAATGTCCGAAACCATTTTACCAATCCATTCCATATCATTTGGTAATTCTCCTTTTTTGATTTCTTCTCCAAGAAGGTTGCAAAGAATTCTTCTAAAATATTCGTGTCTTGGGAAAGATAAAAAGCTTCTTGAATCGGTCAACATTCCAACAAAACAGCTAATTAATCCCATGTTTGAAAGGGCGTTTAATTGTTTGGTCATTCCGTCTTTTTGATCTAAAAACCACCATCCAGAACCAAATTGTACTTTTCCACGAACGCTTCCGTCATTGAAATTTCCAATCATTGTAGCCATAACTTCGTTGTCGGCTGGGTTTAGGTTATAGATAATCGTTTTGGCTAATTTATCTTTGCTATCTAATGCGTTCAAGAATGCTGATAGTTTTTGTGCTTGTGAATAATCTCCAATAGAATCCCAGCCTGTGTCAGGGCCTAAGATTTTAAGCATACGAGCATTGTTGTTTCTCAAAGCTCCTAAGTGAAGTTGTTGAACCCAACCAAATTCGTGATAAGTTTCGAACAAGAAGAATAAAACAGCACTTTGGAATTTCAAAGCTTCTTCGTTGCTCAAGATTGCATTTTCTCTTTTCTTTTTGAAGATAATATTGATTTCACTTTCGGTATAGTTTTCAAAATAAACTTGGTCTAAACCGTGGTCACATATTTTGCAACCATTTTTGTCAAAAAAGTCAATTCTATTTCTTAAAGCTGTACATAAATCGGCATAAGTATTAATAGAAACACCTGCAGCTTGACCTAGAGCATCAACATAGTCGTTGTATCCGTCGTTTGAAATTAGGATGGCTTTGTCAGGTCTAAAAGCAGTACCTACTTTTATTTCGAAGTCGCTTTTGGCTAATTTTTGGTGAAATTCTAAAGTGTCAATTGGGTCTTCGGTGGTACATACATAAGAAGCATTTACTTTGCGTAGCAAGTTTCTAGTACTATATTCTGGAGTATTTATTTTTTCAGAAGCTTCAAGATAAATTCTTTCTGCTGATTTTTCGTTTAATAATTCCGTAATATCAAAATAGCGAGCTAGCTCTAAATGTGTCCAATGATAAAGTGGATTACGCATGGTATAAGGAACTGTTTTTCCCCAATTCATGAATTTTTCTTTATCAGAACCATTTCCAGTAATAAATTGTTCGTTGATTCCTAGAGTTCTCATTGCGCGCCATTTGTAGTGGTCACCATTGATCCAAACTTTAGTAACATTATCAAAAATGTTATCTTCGGCAATAAGCTGTGGAGATAAGTGATTGTGATAGTCAATAATTGGCTGATTTTTAGAATAGTTGTGATACAATTCTTCAGCAAATTTATTTTCTAATAAAAAATTATCGTGTATAAATGTTGTGCTCATTATAAATTTCTTAAAATATTTATTATTCGTTAGATGGTTTTCCTATTGTTGCAAGAATTCCACCATCTACATAAAGTATGTGACCGTTTACAAAATCACTAGCTTTTGAAGATAAAAAGATAGCAGCACCTTGCAAGTCTTCTGGATCTCCCCAACGAGCTGCTGGAGTTCTGCTGATGATAAATTCATTAAATGGATGTCCGTCAACTCTAATTGGAGCTGTTTGACTTGTAGCGAAATAACCAGGTCCAATTCCATTAGTTTGGATATTAAACTTAGCCCATTCAGTGGCCATATTTTTGGTAAGCATTTTTAATCCCCCTTTTGCCGCAGCATAAGCACTTACAGAATCTCTTCCTAATTCGCTCATCATCGAACAAATGTTGATGATTTTTCCTCCACCACGTTGAATCATTCCTTTAGCAACATTTTTAGAAACAATAAATGGGCTAATTAAATCTACTGTAATTACTGCTGTAAAATCTTCAACAGTCATATCAACGATAGGTGTTCTTTTGATGATGCCAGCATTGTTTACTAAGATATCAATAGGGCCAACTTCGGCCTCTATTTTTGCGATGTTAGCAATAACTGCTTGTTCATCACAAACATTAAATACATATCCGTAAGCTTCTAGTCCAACAGATTTATATTCTGCTAAAGCATTATCAAGCGCAGCTTGCGAAAGATCGTTTACTACAATTTTAGCTCCTGCTTGTCCAAGACCTTTGGCCATAGCCATTCCAAGACCGTGTACGCCTCCTGTAATAAGTGCAGTTTTTCCAGTTAAATCAAATAGATTAATTGACATAGTTTTTTATTTAATATTATTAATTATCTTAAGTCTGTTATTTTACAAACATCCATATCTCCGTAATCAAGATTTTCTCCAGCCATTCCCCAAATAAAGGTATAATTGCTAGTTCCTGCACCTGAATGAATAGACCAATTAGGAGAAATTACCGCTTGGTGATTGTTCATCCAAATGTGTCTTGTTTCTTGTGGTTCTCCCATAAAGTGGCATACAGCTTGGTTCTCAGGAATGTCCATATAGAAATAGATTTCCATTCTTCGGTCGTGAACGTGAGCTGGCATGGTGTTCCAAACGCTTCCTGGTTTTAATTCAGTCATACCCATTTGCAATTGACAAGTAGTTACGATTCCGCCAATAATCATCTGATTTACCGTACGGTGATTCGCTGTTTCCATTGTTCCTAATTGTAGTTTATTAGCTTCTGCTAAACTTACTTTTTTGGTAGGATAGTTAACGTGTGCTGGAGCTGAATTGATATAGAATTTAGCTGGATTTTTTGCATCATCACTTTTAAAGATAACTTCTGAATTTCCACTTCCAATGTAAAGAGCATCTTTGAAACCTAATTCATAAGTTGTTCCTTCAACAACAACAGAACCATTTCCCCCCACATTGATAATACCCATTTCTCTTCTATCTAAAAAGTTTGGCATTTTCAAAATGTCGATAGTTTCAAGCTGAAGTGGAGTAGTGGTTGGTACAGCCGAACCAGTAATATATCTATCGTAATGCGAATAAGTAAAAGTAATTTCTCCTTCTTCCATTAGATTATCAATCAAGAATTCTTCTCTTAATTGTTTCGTATCATAATTTTTTACTGCTTGAGGGCTAGAAGCGTATCTAGAGCTATATTTTGTCATAATAATATAATTTGTGTAATCGATTGCGCAAAATTAATTTTAATTTAATAATAAACAATATTTTAAATTGTTTATTTTAGGAATTTATGTTTTTTATATTGAATATTAATAAATACGGCTGATAAAGAGACAGATGAATTTATAAATAGACTTATTTGAATTTGCATAATAAAGCATTCTTCATCTAACTGAAAACATAAGTTTAACTATGTTTAAGAACGTGATTAAAAGATTGTAAAAGAATAATGCTTCAAAAAATATTTCTTTTGAAGCATTATAAATTACTATTACAAATCTGTTATAGGGCTGTATTTAGGAACTAAGGATTTCATAACTGACCATCCGATTAAGTAGCAAACGGCACAAATAGAAAATATGATAAAATATCCGGCTTCTATTCCTTTAAATCCCATAAAAGCCATATCCGTTTCTTTAGTATAATCAAATAAAACTCCTGAACCTTTGTTAATTAATGTAGAACCTAATCCTCCAGCTAAACCACCAATTCCTGTTATGGTTGCAATGGCTTTTTTAGGAAACATATCGCCAACTGTGGTAAAGATGTTGGCCGACCAAGCTTGGTGAGCAGCACCTGAAATACCAATTATGATTACTGGCAACCAATAGCTAATGTGTCCTAATGGTTGTGCAATTAATGCTAATAAAGGGAAAAACGCAAAAATTAACATCGCTCTCATTCTACCTTCATAAGGATTCATTCCTTTTTTATCTACAAAATAAGTTGGTAACCAACCTCCAATAATAGAAAGTAAAGTAATTGCATAAAGAATAAACAAAGGAAAGGCAGCTTCAGTAGAATCCATTTCATAAACTGAACTCAAATAAGCTGGTGTCCAGAATAAAAAGAACCACCATACACCGTCAGTCATAAATTTTCCAAAGGCAAATGCCCAAGTTTGTTTGTATCTAAAGCAATCTTTGAACGTTACTTTTGTAGTTGTTTCTGGAACATACCCTACTAATTTACTATCAGCAACATCATCTTGTTGGATATATTCTAATTCAGCTGCGTTTACTTTAGTATGATTTTCTGGTTTGTCATACATAAACGTCCAAAATCCCATCCAAACAAAACCTAAAGCTCCAATAATAATAAATGACATTTCCCATCCAAAAGCTTCGGCGATAAATGGAATAGTGATAGGCGCTGCTAATGCTCCAACTGTTGCTCCTGCGTTGAAGATACTAGTAGCAAAAGCTCTATCTTTTTTGGGGAAATATTCTGCTGTAGTTTTAATTGCTGCTGGGAAGTTTCCTGCTTCTCCAACGGCTAATACAAAACGTGCAAAAATAAACAAGGTAACACTAACGTTAATTACCAAACCAGTATCATTTACAGTTTTAATAGCTTCTTTTGCTCCTTCAAAACCAACAAACCAGTTTCCTGTTAGCCATCCTGAGGTAGCAATTCCTGCAAAAGCGTGCAAACAAGCCCCAATAGACCATACTCCAATAGCCCAAAGAAATCCTTTTTTAGTATCTAATAAATCGACTAATTTTCCAGCAAACAATAAAGAAACTGCATAGAAAATGGAAAACAATGCAGTGATATTTCCATAATCATTGTTCGTCCAGTGGAATTCAGGAGCGATAAAATCGTTCCAAGTTAAGGAAAGTACTTGTCTGTCTAGGTAGTTGATGGTTGTCGCAAAAAAAAGTAAAGCGCAAATGCTCCATCTATAATTGCCTATTTTTGGGTTGCTCATAATGGTTATTTTAATTTATTAGTTTTTTTTATTTATTTTTTAAAAGTACATGTAATCGATTACACAAAAATAAGTCTTATTTTTTAAATTCCTATTTTTTTGCTGGTTTTTTTCATATCTAAATTATTAAATTGTAAATTATTGCTTTATAATCAAATATCTCCCATTTTATTGGGATTACAAGAATATAAATTAATGCTCAATAGGTTTATAAATGTATTTTTAACACTTTTCATCTTCAAAAATATATTATTTTTCTAATTTGCATCCCTATTTGTGTAATTATTGAACGGAATTTTTGAAAAATGAAAGCCAAATATAGAGTTTTTTTTCATTTTTTTGTTGATTTATTTTTATCAATATTTAAATAATTATTGAAGTTAAATCCTTTTTTTTCTTTTAATTTATTCAAGATTTTCAAAAATGCAATTGCAGTTATATAAGCATCACCCATTGCCGTATGTCGGTCTTTTTTTGAAATGTCAAATTTATCGGCAAGATCATCTAAACTATAGCTGTCTTTTCGATCTAGGAGTGGAGAATTTAATAATGTTTTTTTGTAAAGAATTGCCGTGTCAAAGGTTTTGTTTTTTAATCTTGGTAATCCATTTCTTTCTAAAGCTTTGTTTATCATTGTGATGTCAAAACTAGTATGATGAGCCACAATTATGGAGTCGCCAACAAAATCCAATAACTGTTGTAAAGCCTCTAATTCGTTGGGGCGATCAAGTACTGATGCTCTCAAAATTCCGTGAATTTGTGCTGTGGCTTTATTATAATGTTCTTGCTGAATGTAAATTTCTAAACTTTCCTGAATTGGAATCTTGTAATTTTGCAAAACAATAGCTCCAATACACAATATTCTGTCATTTTCATAATCGAAGCCTGTGGTTTCGGTATCCAAAACAACAAATCGTGTCGAGTCGATATCTTTTAGAATTTGCTCATTTAATGATGTGTCAGAAACGCCCCAAAGTTCTACTATAAAGGTTTTAATTTTAGTGAAGAATCCCATTATAATATGTTTGAAGGATTAAATCGAACTCGAATGATTTCTTGCAATTCCTTGATGGTTTTAAAAGTACTTTTTAACTTTATTTTTTCTGCTTTCGATAGTGTATTTAAGGCGATATATTGGCCTGAATCATTATGCAAAAGACCTTGCTTGGTTCTAAATTTGAGTAATGCTTTATACGAATAAGCACAAGCTGTATATAACTCGCTATTATTGGGTTCTAATTCGGCCAATTTTTCAAACCGTTCTGCGGTATTGCTAATAGATTTGACCGAATGAGATAGGATTAAAACTCTTGCTGCATCGGCAAGTGGCATTAACGCTCTGTTTTTTATATTGAAAAAATCTTTGTGAGCTCCGTCTTGTTCTAATAAAAATTCTCTAAAAAATCCTGTAGGAGATTGACTTTGTAGCGCACCACTAACCAAATGTATATAAAAGGTAGGATTGGCTTTGACATCTTCAAAGATAAAATCCGACAAATTATTAACTAGTTCTGTATCTCCAAAGGATAAGCTGTAATCGAAAAAAATAAATGATAATAGCACTTCATTTTTTCCAGTGTTGGTTATCCAATGATGAATTTTGGCTTTATAATCACTAAGACTCATACACCAATTTGGGTTTGAAGCCATCATTTCGGCAGGACAATATTCATAACCAATTTCAAAAAGTCCCTTGTTAATGCGGGCTGATAGTTCTAAAAAATATTTTTTAGTTTCTGCTTCTAATTCCTCTGGGACATCTTCATAAATTAAAGCATTATCTTGATCGGTTAATAGGAGTTGTTCGCTTCTTCCTTGACTTCCTAATGCCAACCACGAAAATTTTACAGGAGGAGAAGTTTCTGTTTTTTTCAATACAATTGCAATGACTTGTTTGGTACAAGCATCATTCAATTCAGAAATAATTTTTGTAATCAATGTCATCGGTATATTTTGATCCAAATACCCTTGCAATAAATGTATAATACTAGCTCGAATTTGTTTTATTTTTTTAAACTTCTTAGCTCTTTTTATTTCCCTTAGCAAAACGGCAGGATTATTACCAATAGAAACCATTACATCATGTTTGGATAACATTCCAACGGCTTTAGAATTGGAAGTTCCATCTATGGTAAGACATAAATGGCTAATATCACTTTTCATCATCGCAATTTGCGCTTGCGTTACGGTCATTTTTGTGGGATAAGTAATCACAGGAGAAGTCATGATTTCAGCAACTGGTGTGGTAATTTGAAATTCACCGGTTACAATTTTGTTTCTTAAATCTTTGTCTGTTATAATGCCAATAGGAAACGTTTCTTCCACAACAAGAATGGCTCCTACATTTTTATGACGCATTATTTCGGCAGCTTCTTTTGCTGTTGTTGTTGCGATACAACTAACTATTTTTTTTGAATATTTAACTTCTTGTAAATCCAATAGTTTTGTATCGGCCTCAAGAGATTCTTCGCCATATAATTTGCCTCTATGGCTTTTAGAAAAAGGGTTTAATGTGTTTGAAGCAAAGCTTTCGATTAAAAAATTTCCAACTGCTTTATTTTCAAGTGCATATGGTTTAAAAACACTTATAGGAATAGCATAAAGTATGCTTTCTTCATAAGTCCGGGCTTCCATTTTGTAGTTTTCATTGGCTATCAAAGGTCTTAATCCAAAGATATCTCCCTCATCACACATATCCAAAATTTCATTTTCATGGTTTCCTCTCAGGGCTACAGCTCCTTTATGAACCACATAAAAACTGTTGTGTGTTTCTTCGTTTTCGGCAAAAACTACACTGTCTTTTTCTTTATAAATAATAGTTATTTGCTCGGAAATGAATTCCAAATCTCTTTGTTTTAAAAAGCTAAACGGAGGGAAGTTTTTTAAAAAGTCGGCAACTCTTTGTGAAATTGTATTTTTCATTAAGTTTATTTATAGCAACTAAATTACATTTTATTTGGAATAAAAAAAGCCCCAAAATGGAGCTTCAATTACATATTCTTATTTATTTTTTTTGTCCACTTTCATATTCAAAAATTCTACAAATAGCGAAAACGAAATGGCAAAATACAAATAGCCTTTTTGAACAGGTGTTACGTGACTACCAAAGATTAAGGCATTTGATAAATGGGCACTTTCAGTAATTAACATAAAACCAATTAAGATTAGAAAGGACAATCCCAGAATTTGAATAGAAGGATTTCTGTTGACAAATGCTCCCACTGGAACCGCAAATTGCATCATAATTAATACCGAAATAATTACGGCTGCAATCATAATATAAAGGGCACCTGAAACTCCATTTGTCATTCCTACTGCCGTCAAAATACTGTCAAAAGAAAAAACCAAATCAATCATAATAATTTGAAGAAGTACTCCTTGAAAGGATTTTGAAGCGGTTTTTTTTATAGTTTTTTCTTCTTCTCCTTTTTCGTCCACTTTTTCGTGAATTTCAGTAGTGCTTTTGTAAATCAAGAATAAACCACCTAATAATAATATTAAACTTTGTCCTGTAACTCCAGCTGAAAACCAACTAAAATCAATATAAAACCAAGGTTTTTTCATTCCGATCAACAAACTGATTCCAAACAACAATGCAATTCTCATGAACATAGCTAAAAACATTCCCACTTTTGTGGCTTTTTTGCGTTTTTCTGGGGGTAATTTCCCTGTAACTATCGATATGAAAATAATGTTGTCTATACCGAGAATGATTTCCAGAAAAGTCAATGTTAATAAGGCAATCCAAGCATCAGGATTTAAAAATACTTCCATTTTATTTTAATATAAGTTATAATTTTTAGGCAATTTGGGCTTCCATCTTTCTGCTTCAATCTTCCATCTTCTCCACAGTTCCACGTTGCTTTTGGTCACTGCCCACAATTCCAAATTCAAAAGTATAGGAATTTTTTGAAGTAGTCAAAATTTTCATAGTAATTGCCTTTTTTTCTGCCCTATTCTTCGGATGGATTTTTTGCAAAATATATTCGCAATCGCTTACCCATCGAATACTGGAAGTGTCGGTCTTGCCTTCAAAAGTTTCAATTTCGATACTGTCTTTTCGTTCAAAAACAGTAGTTTTTTTCACCCCATCAACTTCATATTCAAATTTGAATTTCCCGGTTTTGAAATCTTTACAATTGTGTTCTACATTATAACACGACAGTAGTAATAGTAGCGTGAGGAGTGAGATTATTTTTTTCATTATTGTTTTAGTTCAGTTTATTCAACTCATCATCCGTAAAATTTCGAATACTTTTTTCTTTAGAAAATTTTTCAGAGTTGTAGGTGTTGGATTTATTTTTTGGAATGGACAAGCTTGTCCATTTGCTTTTCTTCAGTATTTTAGCATAGAAAACTATTTGTCCAATATGATACGGATAATGTGCTAATTGACGATTTATTGCTTCGATTACGGAATGTCCTTCGTTTCGAATATAGATAATCGTCGAAAGTTGTTCGGTTTGTAAAGCATTCAAAGCATCAAAAAAACAATTCCAACCTTTTTCCCAGAGGACTAATAATTCTTCTTTGGTTTTGATGGTATCTTCAAACTCTGCATCGCGATTTCGCCATTCTTTCTCTCCATCCGAAGTTAGAAAATCAGTCCAACGCGAAAGCATATTGCCCGAAAGATGTTTCACAATCGTAGCAATACTATTGGTTTCATCATTTATAGAAACAAAAAGTTGCTCGGGTTCAAGTTGGTCTATCGCTTTTTCTCCCAATGTTTTATAATAAAGAAATTGCTTTTTTACACTTTCTAAATAAGAATTTGTTGCTTCCATTATTACTCTATTTTAATGTCATATTTATCCAAAAGTCCAACGATTCCTTGAGTAGAAAACTTAGCTTTTCGCATTGGATTAAATTCGGGATCAATTTTAAAATTTTGAGCTGTTCTAAAATCAACTCCAGCCAATTGTGTATCGTTAAAAATAGCATTATCCAAATTACAATTTTCGAAACTCGAATTCGTGAGATTCGTTCCAATAAAAGAAACCTCTTTCATCGAACAAGTATTGAACTTGGTTTTGGGCATTTTCTTGTTGGCAAATGATGAATAATCCAAAAGACAGTCTTGAAAACTCACACCAAACATAAAATCGGCACAGGAATTAAATTGGATTCCTAATAATTTGCAGGTTGTAAAATGTACTGTTTTCAAACTCGTTCCTCCCAATTGAGTCATCGAGAGATTGCAATCAATGAACTCGCAATCCATAAAGGTGTTGTTTGAGAAATTACTATTCGAGAAATCGCAGTTCTTGAAAATGCAATCTTCAAACTCCCGATTGTTGACTTTTTTGTCCGTAAAAGATATTTTTTCGAATGTTTTATGGGTGTGTATTAGGTTTTCCATTAGTCATTGAATAAACTTCGCATCATTGTTTTTAACCCCAAAATCATCAGATTAACAGCACCCAAACAAGTAAGAATTCCAATCCCTAAAACCAAATAATGCCAAACATTTTGCTTGTTAATAAAAGCGTTGTATATCAATGCTGGACCGATAAAAAGCAAAGGTAAAGCTCCTGCTAAATATTTAATTCCTTTGGATAAAAGTTCTTTATTGGTTGCCATTTTTATAGTTTGCTTTTATAAAAAATTACTGCTTTGCGAACACTTCCGTGAGTTTTTAGCAATTCGGCACCTTCTTCATAGGAAACAGGAATTTCGCCCATAATCATTTTCACACCACGATCCACGAGTTTGCTATTGCTCAATTGCATATCGACCATTTTGTTGCCTTTCACTTTGCCAAGTTGGATCATGGTGGCAGTCGAAATCATATTAAGTACCAATTTTTGGGCTGTTCCCGCTTTCATTCTCGAGCTTCCTGTTACAAATTCAGGCCCAACAATTACTTCTATTGGAAATTTTGCCGTTTGCGACATTGGACTTCCAGCATTACATGAAATACTTCCTGTGAGAATGTTATTTTCGTTACAAGCTTGTAAACCACCAATCACATAAGGGGTTGTTCCAGAAGCGGCAATTCCAACCACAACATCTTTCTCGTTGATTTTTTGTGCTTTCAAATCTAGCCAAGCTTGTGAGGCATCGTCTTCGGCATTTTCTACAGCACGACGAATGGCTTTGTCTCCACCAGCAATTATTCCGTTAACCATGTCGAAAGGAACTCCAAATGTTGGTGGACATTCCGAAGCATCAACAACTCCCAAACGGCCTGAAGTTCCTGCTCCAATGTAGAACAATCTTCCTCCCAATTTCATTTTTGCAACGATTTCGGTAACCAAAGTTTCGATTTTCGGCAAAGCTTTTTCTACGGCAAAAGGTACGGTTTTGTCTTCTTGATTGATATTGGATAGCAATTCCAAAACCGACATTTTTTCTAAATGTTCGTATTTCGAGGATTGTTCAGTAGTTTTTGTAAAGGTCATTTTGATGCGATTCTAATGTGTGAAATAGACACGTAATTTTTTTTTGCAAACTTAAATAAATTAAAGGTAGCAACCGTGTATAAATAAAAATTTAGAATTGAATTTTCATAAGAACTAATGTTAAAGCAAATTGTTTTGGCTCAAATCCTCTACCAAAAAAAGAATTAGTAATTAAAAAGATCGTGTTTTTTAAATGTGAATAATAGACTCTTGCCAAGTAGTATCATTAGAGTATAGTTTTAAAATATAGACTCCTACTGGTAAATTTTCAATATTGGTTTCGTTTATACCTAATTGTAATTCCTTAATTTTTTTAACAACTTGACCTGATGAATTGATTAATTCAGCTTTGAAATTGCCTCCATTAGGTTCTTTAATTTCGATAAAAAGAGTATGTTTTGCAGGATTTGGCCAAAATTTGAATGCAGGCTCTTTTTCAAGACTTGTCACGGAAAGAGATTCGTTTAAAGTGAATTTAAGAATAGCTGCTGGATTTTGCATAACGCTTACAGTATTCATGCCAGAAGCATCAGCGGTTTTACCAGAAACATCAGTAATCAAATAAAAGGACTTGCCGTCTGGAGCTGCAACAATATCACGATAGCGGTTTTGCGTATAAAAAAGCTCTTTTGCATTACCTACAACAGCCGTTCCGGTTGCGTCTAATTTTACTCTATAAACTCTGCCTTTTTTTAAACTTGTTAGCAATAACGAATTTTTCCACGCTGGAATAGCGTCACTTTCATATATTTCTAAACTAGATGGAGCAATATTGGGGCGGCACATCCAAGAATCAGTGCAGGCGGGGTCTTTGTAGGTGTTAGCAAGAAATAGAGACATAATAGGGTCTTGGTAGTTTGTAGCGGTGAATGAAGTTTCGGTAGTCAGACAGCCATCGGCATCATACATTAAATTGTCTTTTACACCTGCTACAAAGGGCCAGCCATAATTTTTTCCAGAATTGATAATGTTAATTTCATCATCGGAACTGGGTCCTTGTTCATCAGAATATAATATTCCGTTACTGCCAAAAACAAGCCCTTGTGCGTTTCTGTGTCCATAAGAATAAATGTGACTTTTTACACCATTTAGTACAGGATTATCAGTTGGAATTGAGCCATCAAGATTAAGTCTTAAAGTTTTTCCAGGATAATTTGCCCAATTTTGTTGGTCTATTTGTAGTTGGGTTGGTAGAAATTGAGCCAAATTAGAGGCGCACACTTTCACGGCTTGATCTCCTATGGTGTAATACAGTTTTTGATCAGGACCAAAAACAAGTCTGCCTGATTGATGGTCATTACTAGAAGGCAGATTATCAATAAGTACTACAGGCGAAGATAAACTACCATCGTTTCCATTAATACTATATGTATATCTTACTATTTTTTGTTTGTTTTGTCCCGATACAAGATGCGTATAGGATAAATAAACATAAGGACTAGTGGTTAGAAAATCAGGATGGAGTGCCATTCCGAGTAAACCGTCTTGACCCGTGGCTGTTGAACTTAAATCTGAAAGTTGAATTAATTCATCTCGTAGTGCTGTTGCTGGATTTACTCTAACAACACCCACTCTTTTTTCAGTAACCCAGAGATATCCATCGGGTCCATACTGTAAATCCCACGGAACTTTCAATAAATTATTGGCGCCAATTTGTGTCATCGTAAAAGTTTCATTTTGCGAATGAGAAGCAGGTCCTATTAAAATAATTAATAAGACAAAAAGAACACGCAATCGATTGAAAAAGTTCATAAAATTAAAAATTAGAATAGACGATAAAATGTTTTCGAAAAATACACAAAGACTGCAGAATGTTAACAGAATTTATTAATATTCTTTCAAATTCATTTATTAATTGTGTTAATTATGTTTTTTTTGGGAAATTAACAATTAAATTTTAATAAATAGTTGAATTGGTATTAAAAATTTAAAAACTATTATTTAAGAAGAGACAGTAGGATAATGAACAATTTTAAAATTGCAAGAATTGGCTATAAAACAAAGTTCGTTTGCTTTGACATGCAAATTTATGGCTTCATCTATTTTTTCTGGTTGCTGAATCACGACTTTTGGATACAAGCGTACTTCAATAAAACGTCCCGAACCATTTTCTAAAACTTCCAGTGTTGCCTCGGCATCATCTTGATAGGAAAGCACATCAATGCCATTTTGAGAACAAACATACAAATACGACATCATATGACAGGAAACCAAACTGCTCAACAACAAATCTTCGGGATTGTATAAACTAGGATCGCCTTTGAATGCTTTGGCAGCCGAAACCGTTAAATTTTCTTTTCCTTCAATAGCAATTTGATGGGTTTTAAAATATGTTTTTGTGGTTGCTATTGTTTCTTTGGAAACAGAATCCCAAGTTAATTTTGCTTTGAATACGTGTTTGAAAGACATATTGTTTGGAGTTTTTTTGGGAATGATGTAGATTTAGTTTAGCGAATTATGCTCTTCGAATTTGAAAATTTTGAGGAGCTTTCTAAATAAAATCTATATAAAATACGCCAACACAATCCCAATTACAATCATCGAAATTTTGGCGATATTAAATTTGTGTCCTTCACTACTTTCGAAAATAATAGTGGACGAAATATGGAACAATATCCCTATTACCACAGCGGTAATTTCGTTATAATAGTTGTTTAATATGGGCAAATAATCCGATAAAATAGTGCCCAAAGGTGTCATCACTGCAAAAGTAATCATGAAGAAGAAAATGGCTTTTTTGTCGAGTTGAGCATTAATAAAAAACATCGTTAATATGATGGCAATTGGCAAATGATGAATGGCAATTCCTAACGCCAAGTTGTGATGATGACTTACAGGAAAACCTTCCAGAAAAGCGTGAATACACAAACTGACAAACAGCAACCACGGAATGTGGGACATCGTTTCGTGACCGTGAACGTGACCGTGTTCTGCTCCTTTTGAGAAAAATTCCAAAATAATTTGGAACAAAATCCCAGCCATAATAAAAAGTCCAATATTGGTATTGTGACTTTCATAAACCTCCGGAAGCAAGTGCATCACGGTTAGCGAAAGCAAAAAAGAACCACTAAAAGCCAACAATAATTTAAGCTTGGTTTTGCTTTTGGGTTTCAAAAACAAAGCAATTCCATAACCTAAAAGAACTGAAAATAAGGGTAAGAGGTAATTCATTATTTTTGGTTTATGGGTTTAAAAGTTTAAGAGTTTAAGGAATGTTTGAGAGTTTTTGTTTTAATTAATTTTAAACCCTTAAACTATTTGAATATCATAATCAATCGTTCGCTTTCGGTTTTGTGGAATTTTTTCAGTTTGTAATCTCCAAAAATATCCAACAAATAGATGCCAGCTTCTTCCATCATTGCTTCAAAGTCTTTTAGAGTCAAAGCTTTTACTTTTTCGGTAAAATGAAATTTTTCGCCTTGATCTTCAAAGTCTATTTCTTTGTAAATGTTACCATTACTTACGTAACGTTTGATGTGAAATTCAATTCCATCAACCGTTTTTACTTCTTCGGGAACCAAATTGGCAATCACTTGATTCACGTTCATAAAGTCGATTACGGCAAAACCGTGTTCGGTCAGGCTTTCTTGCATGGCCTTTAATGCAGTCAGATTGTCTTCATCCTTTTCGAAATAGCCAAAACTGGTAAACAAATTGAAAATAGCATCAAATTTGTCTTCAAATTTTTCACGCATATCGTGTACCTGAAAATGTAAGGTTTTGTTTTGGTTTTTATTGGCTTCGGCAATGCTGTTTTCAGACAAATCAGCACCAATTACATCAAATCCTAATTGGTTCAAATAAATAGCGTGTCGGCCTTTGCCACAGCATAAATCCAACACTTTTGCCTTTTCGGGAAGGTTAAGATAATGGGTCAAATTGTCCATAAAAACCTGTGCTTCTCTGTAATTTCTTTCTTTATAAAGAATGTGATAATAAGGAGTGTCAAACCAAGAGGCAAACCAATTATGGGTTTTGGGATTTAGTGAATTCGGCATTTATTCTTTTTCTATTAATTCAAGTCTGCAAATTTAGTGTATTTTTGTACCGAATACTTGATTTTACAATGGAAAATAATTATAAAATGATTGCCAAAACCTTTTTTGGTTTTGAAGAAATACTAGCCGAAGAACTAAAAAAGCTGGGCGCACAAGAGGTAGAGCAAGGCGTGAGAATGGTGAGCTTCAAAGGGGATAAGGGTTTTATGTACAAAGCCAATTTGTATTTGCGAACCGCTTTGAAAATCCTGAAACCTATTTATTCTTTTAAAGCGACCAATGAACAGGCTTTGTATAAAGGCATTTCAGGTGTAAACTGGTCAAAATATTTGAATGCCAATCAGACTTTTGTGATTGATGCTACTGTGCATTCTACTTATTTTAATCATTCGGAATTTGTTTCCCAAAAATGTAAAGATGCCATCGTAGATCAGTTTCGCGAACGAACAGGTCAGCGTCCGAGTATTGAGAAAATTCATCCCGATTTGCGAATTAATGTTCATATTGACAAAGACCAAGTTTCGGTAGCATTAGACACTTCCGGGAATTCGTTGCACCAAAGAGGCTATCGATTGGCTACTAATATTGCTCCAATCAACGAAGTTTTGGCAGCGGGAATCTTGTTGCTTTCGGGTTGGGACGGTCAAACTGATTTCTTGGATCCAATGTGTGGTTCGGGAACTTTTTTGGCGGAAGCCGCAATGATAGCTTGCAATATTCCAGCCAACATTAACCGTAAAGAATTTGCTTTCGAAAAATGGAAAGATTGGGATAACGATTTGTTTGACCAAATTATGGATTCTCTTTTGAAAAAAGTTCGGGAATTTCATCACAGCATAAAAGGCTACGATAAAGCGCCATCTGCTATTCAAAAAGCCAAAGACAACATCAAAAATGCCAATTTGGACGAATATATTACTATCGAAGAAAGAAACTTTTTTGATACCGAAAAAACATCAGAAGGGAAGTTGCATATTGTATTTAATCCGCCTTATGATGAGAGATTGGATATTCATATGGAGCAATTCTACAAGAATATTGGCGACACTTTGAAGAAAAATTACCCAGGTACCAACGCTTGGTTTATCACTGGAAATCTGGAAGCATTAAAATTTGTGGGACTGAAACCATCCCGAAAAATCAAATTGTTCAATGCTAGTATCGAAGCGAGATTAGTAAAATATGAAATGTACGAAGGAAGCAAGAGAACTAAGTTTCAGACTACAGATGACAATGTTCAGTAATCAGTTTGCAGAAATTTAATACATTAAAAAAAATGACAAAATTACAAGTACGTGCTTTTCTTTTCCAATTGGGGTGTTTTGCAATATTATTTATTTCGTTCCAATTTTTGATTGGAAAATACACCAATTTGGAGGGATTGTGGATTCAGTTTACCGCTTTTGTGGTTGGAACCATTTTAGGACCAAAATTTCAGGCTGCGAAAACTAAAGACGGCGAAAAATTGTTTATGTCTTGGTTGTTTATAAAAGGAATTAAGGATATTACTTAATTTCTTTTTTTACTACTTCTTTCGGTTTTACTGTTTTCTTATACAAAGGAATAAAATAAGTAACGGTATAGTTAAATCCAGCTCCAAAATTTCCAGCATACGTTCTGTTGAAGCCTGGTATATAAAGGTTTTCGAAGTTTTCGTCTGGTTTCTTTTCGAAAAGTAGCGTGTTCATTCGAAGACTAAAGCCCACAAATATATTGTTATATACTTTTACTTTCACACCAGCAACAACTTCTATCCAACCGGCAGTTAAACCGTTAAATGATTTACCCGATTCAATCCAAGGCATTTCGTTCCAATAATGTTGGGTGTTGTAGATTTTGTAACTGTTTAATTCTTGGTTAAAAGTACTGAAACCGCCTCGTAAACCGATGGAGATAATGTTTTCCATATTCAGCCAGTTTTCATAGGCATTGTAATCAAATCCAAATTTTATGTAAGTTCCTTTGGTAGTGGTGTTTAATCGGTCGTCTTCGGTGGTTTTGTCTTCGCTTCCAATTTCGGCAGCCAAATAGTAATTTTTAGTAAAGCGATAATCTCCCACCAATTCAATTCCTTTGTAGTTTGAATCATATAGTCCTCGAGTCAATTTATACAAATCCAATCCAACTCTAACGCCATAACGATCCTTTTTTATAGGAACAATAGTATCGGTTTTTGTAGCAGACGATGGTTTTGCTTTTGCTTGTTTTGGCGATGCAGGAATAACTCCCTCTGTTTTTGTTTTATCTAGCGACTTAGTAGTTGGAGTAGTTTCTTGTGCTTGAATACAAAACACAGTCATCAAAAGTCCAATACTAAAAAAATATTTTAACATGTGTTTCATTTTCGTTGGCTATGTTACTTTTTTCGATTGAAATGACTCGCATCCATTTTGTTTTTGTTGATGGTACTGCTGTATGAATATAGGGATTGGTTGGATCAAAAGTAAAAAGGGTTTTAAAACCGCAAGCTCTTGATACAAAAACATTTTCTCTAGTATAATTAAAAGTTACTTCATCAATATCAATCAAGGTAGGATTCGGATTGCCCGAATTGAGAGTGAAACTAAATTTGGTTGAATTTGCATCTGTTTTTAGTGGGATTGAAATGGAGGTTCCACTAGTTAGATATTGGTCATCACCCGTAGCACTTGAATTAAAAACAATTCCTTCTTTCATTCCATCTCCAACAACTTTTAGATTGGTCACATTTTTCTTGACAGATGGAGTGGTAATGTTATAAAAATCAATCACCAATCGGGGAGTTGTAGGTGTATTGGCATCGCAAATATCGTCTTTCTCGCAACTCGAGGAAGTGACAATCACAAGCAATAAAATCGAAAGTATTTTTTTCATATTATTTTAAATGGCAATTATTATCCACTAAATTACTGAAATCTAAAATCTGCTCCCGAAACTTCGGGACTGTAATCTATTTTCTCTTTTCCAAAAGTACAACATTTTCTACGTGATGCGTTTGCGGAAACATATCCACAGGTCGCACTCGGGTAACTTTGTATTTTTCGTCCATTAAGGCCAAATCACGAGCTTGAGTTGCCGAATTACAACTGACATAAACTACTTTTTCGGGTTCGATTTTCAGTATTTGTTCGATCACGTCTTTGTGCATTCCGTCTCTTGGTGGGTCGGTAATAATAACATCGGGTTTGCCGTGTTGAGCGATGAAACTTTCGTTGAAAACCACTTTCATATCACCCACATAGAATTCGCAATTCGTTATATTGTTGCGTTCAGCATTGGCTTTGGCATCCAAAATTGCTTCGGGAACGCTTTCTACACCAATCACTTTTTTGACTTTTTTAGATACGAATTGAGCAATAGTTCCTGTTCCAGTATATAAATCATAAACTGTTTCCGTGCCTGTTAATCCAGCAAAATCACGAGTAATTTTATACAATTCGAATGCTTGGTCAGAATTGGTTTGGTAAAAAGATTTAGCGTTAATGCTAAATTTCAAACCTTCCATTTCTTCCAAAATGTAATCACGACCTTTGTATAATTTGATATTTTGATCGTATAAAGTATCGTTTGCTTTATTGTTGATCACATATTGCAATGATGTAATTTGCGGAAATTTATTGTAGAGATGATCCAAAAGTAATTCTCTATTGGCTTTGTCATTTTCGAAAAACTGAATCAAAACCATAATTTCACCAGTTGAAGCTGTTCGCATCATCAAGGTTCTAAGTAAGCCTTCGTGATTTCGTGGATTGAAAAAAGTTAAATTATTATCATTGGCGAAAGCTCTGATTTCATTGCGAATAGCATTGGATGGGTCTTCCTGTAAATGACATTTATTGATGTCTAAAATCTTATCCCACATTTTTGGAATATGAAAACCAAGGGCATTTCTGTTGCCCAAATCTTCGGTGCTGCCAATTTCTTTTTCTGTTAACCAACGGCTGTTTGAAAACGAAAATTCCATTTTATTTCTGTAAAAGAATTGTTTTTCGGACCCTAAAATCGGTTCAAATTCGGGAAGTTCTATTTTTCCGATGCGTTGTAGGTGGTTGAAAACTTCATTTTGTTTGTAGTACAATTGTTGGCTGTATTTCATATTCTGCCATTTGCAACCGCCACAAACACCAAAATGTTCGCAAATGGGTTCGATTCTGTGTTCTGAGAATTCGTGAAATTTCACCGCTTTTCCTTCATAATACGCTTTACGCTTTTTGAAAGTTTGCACGTCAACTACGTCACCCGGAACCACATTGGGAATAAAAATTACTTTTCCATCTGGGGCTTTTGCCACCGAAACGCCTTTTGCACCTGCATCAAGGACTTTTATATGATCAAAAACGATCTTGTCTGTATTTTTCTTAGCCATAGCGCAAAAATAAGGCTTTGAATGGTTTTATAAATTCAAATTGGGAAATATTTTTGAAAAGATGTCGTTTTAAGGTAATTATTGGACGAAAAATCTTTTTGATTGAAGTTTAATGAAGTTAATGTTTCAACTTTTTTTGTTAAAGTTAATTGCAGGAAAGTTTAATTATATTTAGAGTAGAACTTTTGGCTAAATGAAATATGAATAAAAATAGTAAACTAAATCAGCATAAGATTTTACAAATAAATTTTAATAGTTGTTTGTGTTTTTGTTAGTAGAACAGAGTTTCTTTTAAATAAATGATTGTAAAATAGCTGTTCTTTTGTGAAAAACCATAAAGCAATCCTAATTGTAATTGTTTATATTTGAAAAATATTTTTTTCAGCGAGTTAAAGGAGGTAAAAATTAATAGAATTATGAAACAGTTTTGTACACTAGTCCTTCTTTATCTTTTTATATTTTCAGCTAGTAATTTGTATGCTGAGAATAATGGTGTTTACTTAGAAGTCGAGAGTGCTTTGGTTTTGCCAACAGCGACTATTAGTGGTAATGCGACTGTTTGTCAAAATGCTACAAATCCAGTAATTACTTTTAAAGGAGTTGGAGGAACAGCTCCTTATGTTTTTACATATAAGATTAATGGGGGAGCAGATATCATTTCGGCTCCATCAACAGGTGATGTTTTTACTGTAAATGTCCCTACAGCAATTGCAGGTGCTTTTGCTTATACTTTGGTAAGTGTTCACGATTCTTCAGCACCCACAACTGAAATTCTACAAACAGGAACTGCTACCGTAACGGTAAATGCTTTGCCAGTTGCAGCTTTTTCTTTTACTAATGATAATCAATGTTCAGGAACTGTTGTTCAATTTACTTCCACCGTTACAACAGGTAAAGCGCCCTTTTCATATGTTTGGGATTTTGGAGATGGAACACCAATTTCTACTTTGGCAAATCCTAGTCATGTCTTTACTTCGTTAGGTTGTGCAACGAGTACTTATACGGTTACATTAAAAGTTACTGATGCAAATGGATGTGTAGCCTCAATTGTTTCTCATCCCATTATTGTTATTCAAAAACCAGATATTAGTTTTGTTGATGTTAACAATGGTTTCGACCCATTTAATAATTGTTCCAATGCAGCTTCTAATCCTATTTTTAATATAACAGTAGGAAATACTTCTGCATCTGCGTGTATAGTTGCAAACTCTTACAGTATAGATTGGGGTGATGGAACTACCATTGTTACTAATGCAACTTTTCCAGCTACTCATACCTATTCACTAGTCGGAGCTTATAATATGATTATTACTGCTCAAGGTACAAATGGTTGTAGTAATTCTAAAACCTATGTAATCAAGAATGTGACAAATCCTTCGGGGGGAATTGTAAGCCCAGGAAGCACTCAAAATCTATGTGCACCAACCGCTCCTATAAATTTTGCAATTTCGAATTGGGGAAATAATTCTGCAGGAACAGTTTATGATATAGATTATGGAGATGGTACGCCAATTGTGCATTTAACCCAAGCCAATTTAGAAAGTTCGTCTTATTTTAATGCTGCAAATCCTTCTTTATCTACTAATTTTCCAATTCCACATTCCTATACCATATCAAATTGCCCAAGTCCAAAATTTACAGCTTTATTAACTATTTCAAATGCTTGTGGAGATACACCTAGTTCTGTATCAAACATAACAATTTATTCAAAACCTGTAGCAGATTTTGCGATAGCATCTACACCTGCTTGTTTGAATACGAATGTATCATTTACCAATACTTCGTTAGCGGGTTATAATCAGAATTGTGTTCAGAATGCAATTTATCAATGGGATTTTGGAGATGGAACAACGTCAACACAAATAAGTCCAAATCACACCTATACTGTTCCTGGAAATTATACTGTAACTTTAATTGCTCAAGCCTATTGTGGGTTTTCAGCTCCAATCACAAAAACGATATGTATTGAAGCGCCATTGGTTCCTCAATTCACATTAGACAAAACCGAAGGTTGCACACCACTTGTAGTAGCCACTAATAATACAACAGTAATAACTAATTCTTGTGTGGCTCCCACTTATTTATGGACTGTAACATATGCTGGTGGTAATTGTGGAGTATCTCCAGCCGTATGGAATTATGTAACAGGAAGTGCAACTTCGGCAAATGCTACCTTTAATTTTGTGACGCCGGGTACTTACTCTATCAGGTTAAGTACAACAAATTCTTGCGGTACGGTAGTGTCACCAATTCAAACTGTAATTGTCAAACAACCACCAACAGCCACCATAAATGCGATTCCAGATTTTTGTGGACCAACATCAATTAGTCCAATTGCGGTTGTAAATGGTTGTGCGCCTGCTTCAAGTACACTGACTTATGCTTGGAGTTTTCCTGGAGGAACACCCTCTTCCTCAACAGTTGCAAATCCAGGTTCTATTAGTTATTCAAGTTCTGGAAATTATACAGTTTCCTTAACGGTCACTAATGAATGTGGAGTTTCTACAACAGCAACAGAATCATTTGCTATTAAAGATGTTCCAGTTATTACCAATACACCTTTGAATCAAACGATTTGTTCTGGTTCTCAAACAACATTGGTAAATCTAAGCTCGAATCCAGCTGGAGCTACCTATTCTTGGACTGCAACAGCAACTTCGGGAATTACAGGTTTTATTCCATCAGGAGCGAATACAATTCCGATACAAACTATTTCGACTACAAGTTTGACCTCAGGAACAGTTACTTATGCCATAACTCCTTCTTTAGGAGGATGCCCCGGAGCAGTTGTAAATTATGTTATAACAGTAATTCCAGCCCCGAAAATCACAAATCAACCTGTTTCAAATACAGCTTGTCAAAACGGAATTCTTGCCCCATTAACTGTTGTTTTGAGTGGAGTTACAGGAACACCAACTTATCAATGGTATTCTAATACTGTAAATAACAACACTTCTGGAATTTTAATTCCTGGCGAAACAAACGCAACTTTCACTCCATCATCTGCAACTGTTGGAACGGTTTATTATTATTGTATTATTACATTGCCTTCGGGCGGTTGTTCAAACATTACATCCACAACTGCAGCGATAACAATAAGTCCAATTATTTCTATTGGTACACAACCCAAGCCTTCACAAAACCTTTGTGTTGGAGCAACTATTCCAAGTCCTTTAACAGTCAGCTCTTCAGGCGGAACAGGAACCGTTTCTTATCAATGGTATTCTAATGTTACCAATTCAAATGTAGGAGGGACTTTGATTTCAGGGGCAACAAATGCAACTTATACACCACCAATTTTTAGTAGTGCGGGGACTTTTTATTATTATGCAATTGTCAGTTCAACAGGAACAGGTTGTGGATCTGCAAGTTCCAATGTGGCGACAATTATTGTTGATACTGACCCAACAGTCAGTTCTCAGCCATTGGTTTCACAAACGCTTTGTCAAGGCGCAACTCCACAAAGTTTGCAAGTTAGTGCAACTGGCGGAAACGGTATTTTTTCATATCAATGGTTTTCAAATACAATCAATTCCAATTCAGGAGGAACATTAATTTCTGGTGCTACTACCGATACTTATTTGCCACCAACGACAATTGTTGGAACACTATATTACTATTGTTTGATTAATCAAAGCACTTTGGGTTGTAGTGTGACTAGCGCAACAGCAGAGGTGATAGTTAATGCTGCACCAACAATTATAAATCAACCAGTTTCAAGTACAGTCTGTTTAGGAGGAACTCCAACTGTTTTATCCGTTACTTATACGAATGGAGTTGGAATTCCGAGTTATCAATGGTATAGTAATTCAGTAAATTCAAATTCAGGCGGGGCATTGATTTTAGGAGCAACAAGTTCAACTTTTAGTCCACCCAATACTCCTGTAGGAACAATTTTTTATTATTGTATTATTACTTTGCCTGCAACGGGTGGCTGTTCTAGTATAACTTCAAATGCTGCCAATGTTACTATTAATGCTGGAGCAACAATTACAACACAACCAACGCCAACACAAAGTCTATGTGTGGGAGGAACTATTTCAAATCCATTAACAGTAAGTTCTTCAGGAGGAACTGGAACGGTTTCATACCAATGGTATTCTAATACAACCAATTCCAATTCTGGAGGAACTTTAATTTCAGGAGCTACAAATGCAACTTTTACCCCCGCTGTTTTTACTATTTCTGGAACGTATTATTACTATGCTGTGCTTAACTTTAGCGGAAACGGTTGTGGTGCAATTACTTCTAATGTGGCCGAAATAATCGTGGTTAATGATCCAATTATTACCACACAACCCATAGCAACCCAAACAGTTTGTCAAAATTCACCTTCAACTACCTTATCTGTAGTAGCTTCTGGAGGAATAGCAACCGCTTATACCTATCAATGGTTTAGCTCTAATGTAAACAACACAAGTTCAGGGATTGCCATAGTTGGAGAAACGAATGCTTCATTTATTCCCCCAACAAATAGTGCAGGAACAACCTACTATTATTGTTTGATTAGCCAAATAAATGGAGCTAGTTGTGCTGTTACAACAACTACTTCAGAAGTCATCATAAATTTGGCTCCAGCCATCAACAATCAACCTATTTCTAGTTCGGTTTGTGTAAATGGAAGCCCAACTTTATTGTCTTTTACATATACAAATGGAGTAGGAACTCCAACCTATCAATGGTTTTCGAATAGTGTAAATTCAAATAGTGGTGGAACTATAATTTCAGGTGCAACAAATCCAACTTTTGCACCGCCAGCAATTTCTACTGGAACATTATATTATTATTGTGTGGTAACATTCGCTTCATTATCTGGAGGATGTTCAGTGATAACTACCCTTCCAGCATCAGTAGTTGTAAATCCAAATCCAGTAATAGCTTCTGAAACTGCAACTATTTGTAGTACTACAGCTTTCACAGTTTCTCCAACTAATTCTGGAGGAAATATTGTGCCAGTAGGAACTACATATACTTGGACAAATCCAACCGTAAGCCCTGTAGGTTCAGTAACTGGAGCTTCGGCAGAAGGGATTCCTCAAACCAATATAAGCCAAACTTTAATCAATACAACCACTAATCCATCAACGGTTACTTATACTGTAACTCCAAAATCGGGGACTTGTGTTGGGAATAATTTTTCAGTCGTTGTGACTGTAAATCCTTCCATTAATCCGAATAGTATTCTGAAAAACAGTACTTGTTTTGGGGCTAATAATGGAAGTATTCAAACGACTATTACAGGTGGTGTTCCTTTTAGTTCGGGCAATCCATATAGTATTTCTTGGACAGGTCCTAATGGATTTACATCTAGCACATCCAATATTACTAATTTATCACCAGGAAATTATACGATTTCTGTTTTGGATAATGGAGGTTGTCCTTTTTCAAAAACATACACCATTACCGAACCTGCCGATATTGTCATCACTACCGATTTAGAAAAAGACATCACTTGTTTTGGCAATGCTAATGGTGAAATTCAAATTACCGTAACCGGTGGAACTCCAGTTTATACTTATTCTTGGACAAAAAACGGAATTCCTTTTTCAGTTCTTGAAGATTTATCAGGGTTAAGTCCCGGAATATATGAAGTAACCGTTTCGGATGCAAATAATTGTGGACCCAAAAAAGCGACTTTTACTATTACAGAACCCCCAGTTTTGGCTTTGAATTTAGTGAGTAAAACCGATATACTTTGTTATGGAACTGCAACAGGAGCTATAAATGTAAATGTGGTAGGAGGGACGCCTTCAGTTTCGGGATATAATTTTGCTTGGACGGGACCAAATGGTTTTACAAGTACCAATCAAAATTTAACGGCTATTCCTGCTGGAACTTATAATTTGACAGTAACTGATGATTCAGGTTGTTCTAAAAATCTATCGGTAACATTGACGCAAAATTCCGAAATTAGTATCAATGCAGTTACCACTCCAATAATATGTTATGGCGATAACGATGGTTCGATTACAATCACTATTTCTGGTGGAATTGCACCTTACACTGTTTTGTGGAGCAATTTAGGAAGTGGTCTTTATCAAAACAATTTATCGGCAGGCGATTATCTAATAACTGTAACAGATGCTTTGGGATGCCAAAAATCACTGAATGTTAACATTCCAGAACCCCCAATTTTTACGATTAATCCTGTAGTCAAAAATATTACTTGTTTTGGTGCTAATAATGGAAGTATTAATTTGAATATAGTGGGAGGAATTGCTCCTGTTGTTTTGAAATGGAACGATAGTGCAACAGCTGGAAATGTTAGAAATAATTTGGGTCCAGGCAGTTATACCGTAACCATAACCGACAGTAAACCTTGTCAAATTGTTAGAACTTTTGTCATTCAAGAACCACAATTATTAGTGCTTTCGGCTAATTTAACTCATGCATTAGATTGTAATGATGCGAATACGGGAGCTATAAATCTTTTGGTTTCTGGTGGTTCTGCACCTTTTACTTATGCTTGGTCTAACGGAGCTACCATTGAAGATTTAACAAATATACCAGCAGGAAATTATTTAGTAACCGTTACTGATTCAAGAGGTTGTGTGAAAACTGCCCAATATGTAATCAACAGACCGCCACCAATTGTTGTTGCAGTTGAGACAAAAACCGACTTTAATTGTGATACTAAATATGTGAAACAAACCTTTATTGCTCAGATTTCAGGAGGGGTTCCACCTTATCAGTTGCATTGGTCTAGTGGTACGGTTAGCGGTTCGAATAACGAAATGATGACTACCAATCAAAACGGAACTGTAATTCTAGACGTTACGGATAACATTGGATGCAAAAACAATTATACTTTCAATGTAAATATCCCAAAACTAGGAAGCCCGTCCTTTTCCACAACTTCATTTGCCTTTACTACTTATGGTTCTTATTCAATAGAAGATCCCATTCAATTTACTAATGCTGCAACAGGAGATTTTACAAATATTTCTTGGGATTTTGGTGATGGCACTTTTTCGACTGAAATAAATCCAATTCATATCTATAAAAAAGAAGGCAGTTACATCGTGAATCAAACCGTCACTTATCCTTTTGGATGTGTCTATATTCATACCATTACGTTGGATATTAAAAAAGGATATAATTTAATTCCACCAACAGCCTTTACACCCAATAATGATGGAATGAATGATTATTTCGCACCCGTTTTTTCAGGATTGAAAGACATTCATTTTGATGTTTATGATACTTGGGGAGCATTAATCTATTCTGAATCTGGTGATTCTATTCGAGGATGGGACGGAAAAATCAATTTTAAAGAAGCTGAAAACGGTAATTATTATTATAAAATTATTGCCAAAGCATTTTACGGAACTACCATTAAGGATCAAGGAGCATTTGTACTTATAAAATAATAACAATGAAATTTAGACTATTTTTTACGCTATTATGCTGCTTCTTTTTCGCTCAATCAAAAGCGCAAGATCCTATATTTACACAATATTTCATCATTCCAGAAACCTTAAATCCTGCCTATTCTGGTTTTCTTGAAACCACTTACGCTGGAGTATTACATCGATCGCAATGGCCCGATTTGGATTTAAAAATTGATACTGATTATGCTTTTCTCAATACTTGGAGCGAAGGAATGAATAGCGGTTTGGGAGGAAGCGTCTTGAGTCATAGAGAGAATAATACCCATTATAGTTTTACCCAATTGAATCTGAATTATGCTTATAGAGTAACATTAAATGACAATTGGTATTTTAGACCCGCGATAGAAATTGGTTTTGGAACCAAATCATTTGGTTTTGGTGGTTTAGTATTGAGTGACCAAATTAACATTGGTTCTGGGGTTATCAACCCAGTTAGTGGTGATCCTGTAGTTTTGAATGACAAATTTAATTTCTTCGATTTTTCAGTAGGAATGCTCATCAATAGCGAAGAAGCTTGGTTTGGTTTGTCTTTAAAACACATCAATAAACCCAATATTTCATTTGTTGATGAAAAAAATCTGCCTCTGGATATGTTTTTTTCGGCCAATATGGGATATGAATTCCTAGTAGTCGATTATTTAGACGTTGTTGCCTTTCCATATGAAACTAAGTTTCAGGTATCGGCAAATTATATGAATCAAGGGCAATACAATAGGTTGGATTTAGGCACTTCTATTATGTTTCGAACGGTGTTTTTTGGTGTTTCTACAGCAATGAATCCTTGGACAAAGACTGAAAACAGTCATTTGGTAACTTCTGTTAATTTTTTCGGCGGTTTGCAATACGAACATTTAAAATTTGGATTGTCTCACGATTTTAGCACTTCAAAAATTGGAAATTCAGGCGGAATTTATGAATTGTCTTTGACCTATCAGTTTGATTTGAATGTAAAATGTTTTGGTTGTCCTAATTATGAAAGTAAATACTAAACGAAGTTTCAAATTAATATTTCCTTTTTATCCATTCATAATTTATGATGGCGAGACCATAAAAAATAGAATCGGCAGTAATTTTTCCAAATAGGATTCCCATAAAATAATTACCAGTTAAAACAGGCATCCAATACATACAAAACGGACGGATAAAAAAGAAATCCAAAATGGCAGGATAACCAAATTCCAGCAGTAAATTTCGAATCAATACTACAATTTCTTTCGGCGGTGTTTTTTGATTCAATGACCGATTCGAGTCCATCAATTTTTTGTAGGCCATAAAAAGAATGACACCATAAAAAGCAAAATATTCGGCAAAAGTAATTAGATAAGCCGTAGTCACTCCATCAAAAATCCGACTGAATTGGGAACTCGACAAAGCTGCCGATGTAGCAGCAATTTCGGCATATTTATACCGGTCAAACCATTCTTTGAATTTGGATTTTTTGAACATTTATATTTTTTAAAATAGCCGCAGATTCACAGATTTTAAATTATTGTAAAAATCTGTGACCCGAGCGTCAGCGAATAGGCGAAGCAATCTGTGGCTAAACATTTTAAATATTTATTACCACAATTGATGCACTTCTGGTTTAATGTATTGCTCGTAAATAGCATTCATCGCTGCTATTTTCTCTGGTGTGAGTTGAGGCAAATCATAAACCGATAAATTAGATTGAACGTGGCTAGAATTTGAAGCTCCCGGAATAATACAACTGATTTCTTTAAAACCCAAAATCCATTGCAGGGCAATTGGTGCCAAATTAGAAACTTCAGGAAACAAAGATTTTAGTTCCTCTACTGCTTTTAAACCCAATTCGTAATCAATTCCAGAGAAAGTTTCCCCTTTGTCGAAAGCGGCTCCGTTTCGGTTGAAATTGCGGTGGTCTTGGGCTTCGAAAGTGGTTTTAGAATCAAATTTCCCAGTCAAAAGGCCGCTAGCCAATGGAACTCTTGCAATGATGCCGATGTCTTTTCTTTGGGCTTCCTTGAAAAACAATTCGGATGGTCGTTGACGAAATAGGTTGAAAATGATTTGAACCGTTGTTACATTTGGATATTCAATGGCTTTCAGTCCTTCTTCCACTTTTTCGACGCTAACGCCTAAGTTTTGAATCTTTCCTTGTTCTTTCAAACGGTCAAACAATTCAAAGATTTCGGGACGATAATACACCTCGGTTGGCGGGCAATGCAATTGAATTAAATCCAAAGTTTCGAGTCCAGTTCTTTTCAAACTATCTTCCACAAATTTTTGTAAAACCTTGGGTTGATAGCCTTCATTCATGTGCGGATTGATTTGGCGACCACATTTAGTGGCTACATAAATACGTTCCGAACGAGAACGAACGACTCTTCCAACGGCTGTTTCGCTCAAACCATTTTCATACACATCGGCAGTATCAATGAAATTTACTCCATTGTCAATAGCGGTATTAATCAATTCGTCGGCAGTTTTATCATTGAAGGGCGAACCCCATTTTCCGCCCACTTGCCAAGTTCCCAATCCTATTTCGGAGATGTTGAAATTGGTTTTGCCTAGTTTTCTGTAGTTCATATTGTTGGTTTTTATAGATTTGATATTAATTTATCTATCGCCTTTTCCACAAGCGGTGCCATCACTTCATAGCCTTTTTTATTGGGATGAACTTCATCGTTAGTAAAGTTAGCATCTAATCCTTTTCGTTCATCCACCAATGCTGAATGATAATCCAAATACAGAATTTCATTGGTATCGGCATATTCTTTTATCATTTTATTGAGTTGAATGATTTTTTCGGCAGGAAAAGAATTGGGTCTCCAATCGAAATCATAAGCAGGCAAAACAGAACAGAGAATCACTTTGATTTGGTGAACTTTGGCCAATTCAGCCATCGAAAAAATGTTATCTGTTATCATTTCAAGAGTCGAAGGCCCTGTGTTTCCCGCAAGATCATTGGCTCCAGCCAATAAGACCACAATCGAGGGTTTTAAAGCAATTACATCGGCTCTGAAACGAACGAGCATTTGAGGAGAGGTTTGACCGCTAATGCCACGGTTTATATACGGTTTTCCAATAAAAAACTCAGGACAATGTAACGACCAAAACTCGGTTATAGAATCGCCCATAAATACGATTCTTTGTTCTCCTGTTTTCAAAAGAGGGAGTTTGGCATTGTCTTCTTGGTATTTTTTAAAATAGGGCCAGTCTTGTAATTGCAATTCGTTTGACATAATGTAAAATGATGGTGTATGGGATGAAATGGCAATGTGTTATTGAACAAAAATAATGATTTCTGTGGGTAATTCCTATTTATTGCAGTATTGGAAACAAATGTATGTGGCATGTTTTAAAATTTAGTTAAATGACAAAAAGAGCTAATCTATTGGTTTTAATAGTCTTAAATTTGAGTAAACATTAAACGTATTGTTATGAAAAGACACGCAACCGCAGTTTGGAATGGTTCTCTAAAAGAAGGCGCCGGACATTTGACTACACAAAGTGGAATATTGCAAAACACCCAATATTCATTTAAATCTCGTTTTGAACAAGGAATTGGTACCAATCCAGAAGAATTGGTTGCCGCAGCACATTCTGGATGTTTTACAATGCAACTTTCGGCCTATATTACTGAGGGTGGTTTTGAAATTGAAAGCATCGAAACTAAATGTGACATCAATTTATTAGAAGGTAGAATTGTGAGTTCTCATCTTACCGTAAGTGCCAAGATTAAAGGGATTTCTAATGAAACTTTTCAAGAATTGGTTAGTAAAGCCGAGGAAAATTGTCCCATTTCAAAATTATTCGACACAGAAATTTCTACCGAAGCCAGTTTGGTTTAAATTCAGGTTTGTATCCAATAAAAAAGGCTCGATTTGTTTTGCAATCGAGCCTTTTTTTATGTTTAAAAAGTTGTTATTAATCAAACAAATCCGAAGACAAATAGCGGTCGCCTCGGTCACAAATAATAGCTACAATCACTCCGGATTCCATTTGTTCGGCCAGTTTTACGGCCACAGCTACGGAACCGCCACTGCTCATTCCGGCAAAAATGCCTTCTTCCTTGGCCAATCGCTTGGTCATTTCGCGGGCTTCTGTTTCTGAAACTTCCATCACGACATCGACTTTTGAGGCATCGAATATTTTAGGCAAATATTCCTTTGGCCATTTTCGAATTCCTGGAATTTGTGAACCGTCACTGGGTTGTGCACCCACAATTTGGATGGCTGGTTTTTTTTCTTTCAAATAAGTCGAAGTTCCAATGATGGTTCCTGTTGTTCCCATTGCCGAAACAAAATGAGTTACCGTTCCTTGGGTGTCGTTCCAAATTTCGGGTCCAGTGGTTTTGTAATGGGCTTTCCAATTGTCGTCATTGGCAAATTGGTTGAGCATTACATATCCGCCCTCGGCTACTTTTTTATCGGCATAATCTCTGGAACCAATAATTCCTTCGCTTGCGGGAGTCAAAATTACCGTTGCACCATAAGCTCGCATCGTTTGAGTGCGTTCTATTGTAGAATCTTCGGGCAGGACAAGTTCAATTTCTACATTGAATAATTGGGCAATCATCGCCAAAGCTATTCCAGTATTTCCGCTGGTTGCTTCAATGAGTTTGTCACCTTTTTTGATGTCGCCCCGTTCTATTGCCGATGCAATCATATTATAAGCGGCACGGTCTTTTACGCTTCCTCCGGGATTGTTTCCTTCGAGTTTGAGCAAAAGTTTGACGTTTTTATTCTTTACCAAATTCACGCTTTCGACTAAAGGCGTGTTTCCGATAAGATCTGATAATTTTTTAAATTGCATTATTTTAATTCTTTGATTTTTACTTCGGTAATGGTGGTGTTGGTTACAATAGATTTTGCTGGAATCGATTTGGTTATCCAGGTATTTCCTCCAATAATGCTGTCTTTTCCAATGGTGGTTTCTCCGCCCAAAATAGTAGCATTGGCATAAATACACACATTTTTCTCAACGGTTGGATGTCTTTTGGTGTTTTTCATGTCTTTGCTAACGCTCAAGGCTCCCAAAGTAACACCTTGATATAATTTGACATTTTTTTCGATGACAGTGGTTTCTCCAATTACAATTCCAGTAGCATGGTCAATAAAAAAAGGTGAAGCAATAGTGGCTCCAGCATGAATATCAGTTCCAGTAGTATGATGTGCATATTCGCTCATCAATCTTGACAAAAGCAACATGTTGAGCAAATACAATTCGTGGCTCAATCTATAAATAGCAATGGCATAAAATCCGGGATAAGCCAAATAGACTTCTTCAATACTGTTAGAAGCAGGGTCGTTTTCTAAGATATAAGCAGCATCCTGATTTAAATTGACAAGAACTGAGGGTAGTTTTTCTAGAAATTGTTGCCAAATACTTTCATTTACATCATCTGATTTATTAAAAGATAATTTTGAAATTGACATGAAAAGCTGTTCGAGTTCTTCAATGCTTTGATCTAGAGGAGCATTGGTATCAAACAATGTTGAGAATAGTTTTTTAGTAAAATCTACTGCCATAGTTTTAATTCCATATTCAATGGAAGAATGTTTTTTTATAGCAGCAATGGTATCTATGATTTCGTCTTTAGTCACAATATTAGAATTCAAATGTTAGTTGAAAAGGTAAAAGTAAGTTGTTTTTAGAAATTGCCGTAATAATTCAAGAAATAAATTTATTTCACGGACTCATTTTGCATTTTTTTAGGAGATGAAATCTATATAAATTTAATATTATTCGAATGATATTTTTTAAATGCGTAAATTAGCATGTATTCCCGTTTTTAGTTCGTTTTTTTTGAATCGATGAATAACTTAAAAGATGAATAATAGCAAAAAAATTAAAAATAAAATTGTTCATTTTTGGAAAATTCTAGGACCTGGACTTGTAACTGGGGCTAGTGACGATGATCCTTCTGGAATTGCAACTTATTCGCAGGCGGGTGCAGCTTTTGGGCTTTCGACTTTATGGACTTCAATTATTGCCTTTCCGTTAATGGCAGCCATTCAGCAAATGTGCGCTAGAATTGGTATTGTAACTTCACATGGGTTGACGGGAGCACTCAAAGAGAATTATCCACGCCCAGTTTTATATATTATGCTTTTGTTTAGTTTTCCAGCCATTGTGATGAATATTGGGGCTGATATTGCTGGAATGGGTGCGGTAGGAAACTTGTTGTTTCCATCTATTGATGGTACTTATTTTAGTGTTTTGTTTACTTTAATTCTTTTGGGGTTGATTATTTATTTGCCGTATCAAAAAATTGCTACCACGCTAAAATATTTATGCATTGTGCTGTTGGTTTATTTTATTGTGCCGTTTTTGTACAAACAGGATTTGTCACAAATACTTAAGGCTACATTGATTCCGACTATTCAATTCAACAAAGAGTTTATGGGTATTTTGGTAGGTATTTTGGGAACTACAATTTCACCTTACCTTTTCTTTTGGCAAGCATCGATGGAAGTTGAAGAACAGAACAAAAAACACTTGATTGTAAACAAAAGAATAATTCACGAAATAAATGAAGATGTCGATTTTGGCATGTCTTTTTCGGGATTTGTAATGTATTTTATTATTCTAACCACTGGAACAGTTTTGTATAATAATGGCATGCATCAAATAAATACTGTCGAACAAGCTGCACTTGCTTTAAAACCACTGGCGGGTAATTTGGCTTACCTACTTTTTGCTGTTGGAATAATTGGAACGGGACTAATTGCCATTCCTGTTTTAAGTGGTTCTCTTTCCTATATTATCACCGAAACTTTTGGATGGGAACAAGGTTTAGATAAAAAATTTCACGAAGCAAAAGCTTTTTACGTTATCATCGCTATTTCTTTGCTATTAGGATTGTCGTTGAATTATATTGGCATTTCTCCCATACAAGCTTTAATTTATACCGCCATACTTTACGGTTTGACCGCTCCGGTTTTAATTGCCATAATCCTTCATATTTCTAATAACAAAAAAGTGATGGGCAGATTTACGAATAGTAAAATATCCAATATTCTTGGTTTTGCATCCTTGATAATTATGTCGGCAGCAGCTGTAACTTTAATATATTTGCAATGGATTGATTAGAAATTTTTATAAAAAAAACGAGAATATTTTCCGATCAAAAAAAAGTTTTCTAAAGTATAGTGCTTTTAAATTCTGAAGCCAAAAAAAGTATTTAATAACCCAAAATAAATTGTAAAAATGTTCAATAAAGGAGACCAAGTTTCGGTTTTGGATGAGGATGTAAATGGAGTAGTAGTGTCAGTCAAAGATAAGCAGGTTACTATAGAAACTACCGATGGTTTTGTGATGACTTATTTTGTCAACGAATTACTTAAAATAAACAAATCCAGCAATTTAATGAATAATATCGAAAGAATAAATATAACTGAAATTGCTAAAGAAAAAGAAATCCCAAAACCAAGAAGTTTTGTCAAAGAGCGTAAAGATAAACGTGAAATTCCTGCTCCAGAATTTGATTTGCATATCGAAAAATTGGTTCCTAACAAACGCGGAATGTCTAATTATGACATACTCACTTTACAAACCGAAACGGCCAAACGGCATATAGAATTTGCTATAAAAAACCGTATTCCTAAGATTGTTTTTATTCACGGTGTTGGCGAAGGAATACTAAAATCGGAGTTGGATTTTTTATTGGGACGATATGATAATGTTGTTTTTCAGGACGGTAATTATCAAAAATATGGTCAAGGTGCAACCGAAGTTTATTTCAAACAAAACACTAAATAATGGTTTTAATTAAGTTGAAAATTCAAATTTAAATCAAAAGCAAATAAACCGAAAAGCCACAAATTAATGCCCAAAACGATGGGTTTAATTTGTGGCTTTTCGGTTAAATATAATAAGATTACTTCTGAATTAGGAGGTTATCAATTCTCCATAAAGATATGCATCACCCAGTTTGAAGCTGCTATTTCCTTTCTTTAAAGTAGCATTTTTAATAACTATAGTATGTTTAAAAGCTGTTGTTCCGCTTTTTATTGTAGTAACTTCTATAATTCCGCTCACGTTCGCCACGCCGTTTACTGCATTCCATTCTTCACTTACTGTTGGAATTACTGGTGTTATTGTGTTGCAAAAATAACTTGGAGTAAGTAATCCATTGAATAAACGATAGGTCAGTTTGTTTTTGACGGATCCAATTAAAGCAGTTCTTGGTGTGTTCAAAGGTGTTTCTATATTGACAATTAGTGCATCATCAATATTTTCAAGCGTTAACGATTCGCCGCTTATATAATTGTAAAGATCTTTAGTTGTAGTACACTTTTCGACTGTTTTGTCAAAACCGAAAGGTAAAGGAGTGGCTGAGGTGGTATAGTCTCCAAAAACAAATGTCTCATAAACTTGAGTGCCATTGCCTTTGTCAAAAGTGATGTTTTTAAAAACAATACGATGATTGTAACCTGTAATTACGGTGCTTCCAGGAATGCTTCCTGCTGATGTTATTGTAGTTGTAGTTATTTCTATTTTTCCTGATATTGCAGTCCATTGATCAGATACGTAAGGTTTTGCAGGCGGAATGGTACTGCAAATATTATCAGCTGCTACAGTTCCGTCATAAAAACGATATACAACTTTGTAAGTTGAATTGTCAATATCGATAACAGTTGGAATGTAATCTCCAGTTGCGGAATCAATATTTGATGGTTCATTTACAAACGTAGTTTTTGGAATTTCAAACAATAAAGCTTCTTTTTCTTTTAGTTTGTATAAGATATTATTGTCGCTGCAGGTTTGTGTAGTTGCATCTTCAAAATCAATGGTTTCTAAAGTTAAATTCCCGTCATCACATCCGTTTAATAACAGAACCAAAATCAATAGGCTAAAAACTCTTTTCATTTTCAATATATTTCTGGCAAAAATAGTGAAAAAATTACCAATTGATCGTAATGAAATCATAATTGATGCATCATATTTGGCTATTTACTTTTGATTTGGAATTAGAATATCGTATTTTCTATCGTGATGTTTTTTTTGTAAATAAACCTGTTGTTAGTAGCTATTTCATAACTTTGTGCCAATGAAAAAAATATATCTCGATAACGCCTCGACGACACAACTTCGTCCAGAAGTCATTCAAGAAATGACAAAAGTATTGACAGAAGATTTTGGAAATCCTTCGTCAACACATAGTTTTGGACGAAATGCTAAAAGTATTGTAGAACTTTCTAGAAAGACAATAGCTAAGTCTTTGAATGTTTCTGCTTCCGAAATTATCTTTACATCATGCGGAACTGAAGCTAATAATTGGATTCTTCGCTCGGCAGTTAAAGATTTAAATATTAAAAGAATAATTTTAAGTAAGATAGAGCATCACGCTGTTTTACATACTGTTGAGTCATTGCAAAAAGAATTTGGAATTCAAGTAGATTTTGTAAGCCTTAAATCCAATGGTGAAATTGATTTGACCGATTTAGTGGATTTGCTCTCGCAGGAAATCAAAACTTTGGTAAGCTTAATGCATGTGAATAACGAAATTGGAACTCTTTTGGACGTGATAAAAGTAGGACGAATTTGCGAACAACACAATGCCCTTTTTCATTCAGATATGGTGCAATCTGTTGGTAAAATCGAGATTGATTTGCAGCATTCACCAATCGATTTTATGGTAGCAAGTGCTCATAAATTTCACGGACCAAAAGGAATTGGATTTGCTTATGTGAAGAAAAATTCGGGTTTGCAACCTCTTTTTTTCGGTGGCGAACAAGAAAAAGGCTTGCGTCCCGGAACCGAAGCCGTTCATCAAATTGCAGGAATGGCAAAAGCTTTGGAACTTTCGTATGCCCATTTAGAAACCGAAAGAAATTACATTTTTGAATTAAAAAAATACTTGATTTCCAGATTAGAAATTGAATTCCCCGATTTTCAAATCAATGGAAATCCCGATGGAATTTATACCATTTTGAATGTTTTATTACCCATTTCTGAAACTAAAACGGCGATGATATTATTTAATTTGGATATGAAAGGGATTGCTGTTTCGCGTGGCAGTGCTTGCCAGTCAGGTAGTATAAAACCTTCTCATGTTTTGGCTGAAATGCTTTCGAATGAAGATTTGAAAAAACCAAGTTTACGCATTTCTTTTAGTCATTTCAATACCAAAGCAGAAATCGATTTATTGATTGAAGCGTTGAAAAATATATAGTGAATCCTTTATTTTTTATTTTCCTTTTCTTGTTTTTTGAAATAGCCTCGAAGTAAAAAATTGTGCTTCATAGCTTCTAAGTCTTCGTTTAGTTTGATGCTTGCAGCATTGAGATTGGTCATAGTCGAATCAATTTTTCGAACTAAATCGGGATTGTTCGAAAGATAGTTGATGCTTCCTTTTCCGTCTTTAATATTGAGAATTGTTGCGTTGAGGTTAGTAACCACTTTGTTAATTTCGGAAGTGGATTGAGCTAAATTTGCCATTGTAGTTTTTAAATTATGGGCTACAGCTGTATCTTTTATAACTCCCAAAACATTGTCTTTATTATCTAGTGAAGTTACGATTTTGTCTATTTTTGATACCGTTTCAGAAGCGCTTTTGGTGGTTAGTTTCAAATAGCGCATCGTTTCGCCTAAGTCTCTCGAGATTAGAGTGTCATTCAACAAAGAACCTATTGTTCCTTTGCCTTCAATGATTTTATCGGTAATTTTGAGTAAATTGGCTGTTAGTGTTGCTGCATTTTTATTGGTTATACTAAGTGTGTTTAAAAGGTCTTCGGTTCGAATGCGATTGAAAGTCTTAATGGTTTCGCCGGGTTCAATTGAAGGTTGATTTTCTTTACCTGGAATAATATTTATAATCATATTTCCTACTAAACCATCCGAGCTGATTGTGGCAATGGCATCTTTTTTTATAAAAGGGAAAATGGCTTTGTCTATAATCATATCGACCCGAACGGTGGTGTCGTTGATCATTTCGATTCCTCGAACAGTTCCGACGCTAATTCCTGAATAACGAACGTTATTTCCTAATTGTAAGCCGTTTACGTTGTTAAAAACGGCTTCTAAGTGATTTGTTTTGCCAAACATTTTTTGCTTGTCGCCAATAAAATAAACGGCAAGTATTAAAATCAATAAGCCGATGATGACAAATAAACCTAGGTATATTTTTTGTGATGCTGATTTTTCCATTTTGTATTTATTTAAAAAAGGCTTGAATTTTAGGGTCATTTGAGGTAATTAACTCTTCAAAAGTTCCTTCGACATAATTTATTCCATCTACTAATAAAATCATTCGATTGGAAATGGCTCTTGCACAATCTACATCGTGAGTTATAATTATAGACGAAGTATTGTATTTTTTTTGAATAGAAATCATTAACAGAATTATTTCTTTGGCGGTAATTGGGTCTAATCCCGTTGTAGGTTCGTCATACAAAATAATTTTGGGTTGCAAAATCAAGGTTCTTGCTAATGCAATTCGCCGTTTCATTCCTCCCGAAAGTTCTTCTGGCATTAAATTGATGGTGTTTGCTAAGCCAACATTTTCTAAGGCCTCCATTACTAAAGGCGTGGTGTCTTTTATGACTCCAAACTTTTTGGTATGGCGTCTCAGCGGAAATTCTAGATTTTCTCGAACTGTCATCGAATCATAAAGCGCACTTCCTTGAAAAAGAAATCCAACTTCGGTTCGTAGTTCATCGAGTTCGTCGTGATTCAATTGGCTAATGTCTTTTCCCATCACGCAAATTGTGCCGCTATCAGGGTCTTCGAGTCCAATCAAACATTTAATCATTACTGATTTTCCTGAACCAGATTTTCCCATAATAACCAGATTTTCACCTTCGACTAAGTTCATATTGAAGCCATTTAAAACATGATTTTCTCCATAACTTTTTTTCAGGTTCTTAATCTCTATGATAGATTCAGTATTGTATTGAAAGTTTTCCATAATTTATAAATCATAAAAAATGTCGGTTACAAAAACAGCAATAAAATCGATTATAAAAAGCAACATCGAGGTAAAAACTACAGCAGAATTAGCCGCAAGACCCACACCAGCAGTGCCTTTTTTGCAGTTATATCCTTTAAAACAACCTACTAATCCGATGGCAAAACCAAAGAAAAATGACTTGATGGTTGCGGGAATTAAGTCACCAAATTCTAAGGCTTCGGCTACTTTGTTGAAATACAATAAAAACGAAACATTTCCTTTGGTGTTTTCTACCAGATAGGAACCATAAAGAGCGATGGCATCACCAAAAAGCACCAAAATAGGAAGCATAAAGGTAGTGGCCAAAATTCGGGTCACGACTAAATATTTGAACGGATTGGTTCCTGAAACTTCCATTGCATCGATTTGTTCGGTGACTTTCATGGATCCTAATTCTGCTCCAATACCAGAACCAATTCTTCCTGCACAAATCAAAGCAGTAATGATAGGGCCAATTTCTCGAATAATCGAAATGCTGACCATAGCTGGCATCCAAGAAACGGCGCCGAATTCTTGAAGTGTAGGGCGAGATTGTAGTGTAAATACCAATCCTATGATAAATCCTGTAACGGCTACTAAAAGAAGAGAGCGGTTTCCCATATTGTAGCATTGTCGGATAAATTCTTTGAATTCGAAAGGACGTTTTAAAACTTCTTTGAAAAAACGCCCAGCAAAAAGAGATAGTTCTCCAATATCAAGTAAGAAGGACTTAAAAATGCGAATTATTTTTAAAATAGTTTCCATTTCAAAAAGGGATTATTTTTAAAAAAGCGCAACTTATTTATAAGTGTATAAGATATAAACGAATTGGAGTAAATATACGAATAATCTGTTGAATATCAGTAAATTTAGTGATGTATTTTTTATTCTTTAATAGAATTTTCTAAATCTTTTATGTGGAATAAATGTAATTATTATTTCGATTATTCTGGACAGCCAATACGAAGCCCAATTAGTAAATTTTGAAGTCCAATTATGTTTTGTATCAATGGTTTCAGCCGTAATTCTTTCGCATTGATTGATGATTTCAGAAAGATGGACTAAATATTCTTTGGCAAATCTATCCGATTCGATGGCTACATTCATTTCGATGCTGGCAAACGAACTCAAATTGTTGAGATTGAAAGAGCCAATTGTTGTCCAATTGCCATCAATAACTGCTGTTTTTCCGTGCAAAATAGTTTTTTTCCATTCGTATAATTCAATATTGTATCTTAAAAGTTTAGAATACAAATGACAACTAGCTCTTCTCGCCATCGGTACGTCCGAGATTCCCGAAAGAATTAATTTGATGTTTACATTATTTTGAGCCGCTATTTTTAAGGTTTTAACCAGCTTTTTACCAGGCAAAAAATAACTATTTACAATTACAATCTCTTTTTCGGCAGTGCTAATTTTGTTGATATAGCTTTTGAAAACTTCGTTTTTTCTTTTTAGCCAATCATTTTGAAGGATAGCAACGTAGTTTTTATGGGAGTTTTCTATGAAAGATTTGATTTTTTTTCTTCGAATAATTCTATTCTTGAAATACATATCTCTACACAATTCTTGAAGAGATTTTGCAATAGTTTCGTCTGTAATTTCAACCGCATAGTCAAGCCAAGGTTTTTCTTTTGGAGTTCCGTGGTATTTATCTGCAATATTAATTCCGCCAATTAAAACTTTTTTTGCATCAGAAACGATTACTTTATGATGCAATCTTCGTCCGATATACAATGAATTGGCCGAAAATAAAGGGGAGAAGATTCTGAAATTGATTCCTATTTTAGATAAGTTATTAATGACTTCTGTTGGAAAATTTAATGAACCAAAACCATCAATGAGAATGTTGATTTTTACATTTTTTGCAGCGGCTTTTTCTAAAGCAGCAATTATTTTTTTCCCTGTAGCATCATATTCAAAAATATAAGTTTGGATGTGAATTTCGAATTCTGATTCTAAAATCATCTGTTCAAGTCTGGCAAAATAGTCTATTCCACTATGAACTAGCGATATGTTTTGTTTTGAAGAGATGGAGTTGCTTGATTCGAGCATTTAATTTTTTGAAAAATGATGCAACTCAAATATACGAAAATAGTGCTAAAATTGTTTAGAAATGAAATTAAAAAATCCTCAACCATTTTCATAATTGAGGATTTCTGTAAAAGTATAATCTAAATTTTTAGATGGCGTTCACAATGGCTAAAAAGTCTTTAGCATTAAGTGCTGCTCCACCAATTAAGCCACCATCAACATCTGGTTTAGAGAAAATTTCTTTGGCATTGTCAGGTTTAACACTTCCACCATAAAGGATAGAAACATCTTCGGCAATATCACTTCCATAAGCTTTGCGAACCGTTTCTCTGATGAATTCGTGCATTTCTTGTGCTTGTTCTGGACTAGCTGTTTCACCTGTTCCGATTGCCCAAACGGGTTCGTAAGCCAAAACAATTTTTTCCCAATCTTTAGCTTGAAGATGAAACAAACCATCTTTCAATTGGTTTTCAACAATATTGAAATGATTTTTTGATTGACGGTCTTTTAACTCTTCGCCAAAACAAAAAATAACGTTCATGTCATTTTGTAAAGCAGCGTCCACTTTGCTTGCGATCAAAGCATCAGTTTCGTGAAAAATAGCTCTACGCTCAGAATGTCCAAGGATTACAGTGTTTACACCAACGCTTTTTAGCATATCGGCTGCAATTTCTCCAGTATATGCTCCGCTAGCTGCTTGGTGCATGTTTTGAGCCGAAACTTGAATTGAGGTTCCTTCTAATAGGTTTGTTGCTAAAGCTAAATTAACAAAAGTAGGTGCTACAATTACTTGTGCATTATTTTCAGTTGAAACTTGAGCTTTTAATTCATTTAATAATTCTGCAGTTTGAGCTGCATTTTTATGCATTTTCCAGTTTCCTGCTACAATCTTCTTTCTCATTTTAATTGTGTTTTATTATTTATTGTTTGTTTTTTATTGTTTGTTTGTAATTACCAATATCATCGAAATTGCTGTCTATTTATTCAACTCTTTCAAAGTGGCATTAATTTTTTCGAAATCGGTTTCAATTGCTCTGTAAATTACAATTTTACCAGTTTTGTCAATGACGATATATCTTGGAATCCAATCTAGATCTATTGCTTTTCCGAACACGCCTTTCATTTGGTCATTAGCCATATAATGTTCGCCTTTGAGTTCGTGCTTTATAATTCCTTCTTTCCATTTATCAGCCGTTTTATCCATTGAAATAAAAACATAATCTGCGTTTGGATTATTGGTTTGTAGTTCTTTTATTTTTGGCATTGCTTTGACACAATCGCCACACCAAGATGCCCAAATTTCGATGACAAGTGTTTTGCCTTTGTGGTTTTTTAAAATATTTTTAAAAGTGACTTGTTTTCCGTCGGTTGCTAGTAAAGTTTCAGATAAAGCTTCTTTCGAAAAGGAGTTTTTTTGGGCTTGAGAACAAGAAAAACTAATTACAGCAAAAACTAATAGAAGTATTTTATTCATTTTTAAAAATTTTGCCCAAAGTTACATTTTAAAAATAGAATAACGAAGGGTAAAGTGCATTATTTCAGGGATTTGTACTATTTCGATTTCGTAATTTGTTAGTGTATTCAATTACAGATGAGTATTGTTTTTATTTCGATTTTTCATCTTTATTATCCTCTAAATAGATTCGTTTGCTTCTTTTTTTTCTTTTAGTAAAATACATTTTTTTAATGGAATAGCCAATATAAATTCCAGAAATTGCCATTAAGGTACATCCAAAAATCACATGAAATGTGACTCCCAAAGGAACTTCAAACCAAGTTGAAACCTCGTTTAGAAAATAATATCCTATTCCAAAAATAATAGAACTCACAAAAATGTATAGCCATTTTTTCTTTCTTCTTTCTGTTCGACTACTCATAATTAATTGTAATTTAAAGTTTCAAATCTGTGATGTCATTGTAGTGAACTTTTTGAGTAACAGTTCCGTAATTCAGTATAACAAAACTTGGATTAGCTCTTTCGATTGTTTTTAGGGCTGTGGCATCACAGAAGAGACAATCAAAACTAAAGTTGTATTTCTTTTTTACATTTTCAATAACATCAGTCGAAGAGCCTGTTAGTAATGCAACATAATATCCTTTTGCTGTAGCATTTTTATACAATTCGTTTACTTTTTTTAAACCTTCTGGATTTGCTTTTTCTAAGTCATAAGCCACAATTAGGAGTGATTTTTCTTTAGCTAAAATCATATTGGTTTGATCTTCTCCGTTTAAATCTAATTTGAAATCGTGAATGGGAGGTAAGTAGCCTTGTACGATAACTTTATCTTTTCTATCCACAAATTCAGCACCTGCCGGAAGAGACATCAAATCTTTTTCGGTAAATTCTTTGTCAACGCCATTCACTTTATAGATAAAAATCATTTCAACCACACTTTTTGGAGCATTGTCTGGAATTTCCATAGATTTTCGGATGTTAGTTCCTACTTTATAGGGCCTAAAATCTTTTAATGGCAAATGATTTAAAACCCAATATCCCATAAATGAACACAAAACAATGCTTGCTATAACCAAAATATTTTGAGTTTTATTCGAAAAAAGTGGTTTAATATATTTTTGATTGTACAGCAATATTAGAATGAAAAATAATAAAATAAGGTCTTTTGAAAATGATTGCCAAGGTGTTAAATGCAACGCATCGCCAAAACAACCACAGTCTTTAACGACATCAAAATAGGCCGAATAGAAAGTCAAAAACGTGAATAAAATAACCAATAACAGCAAACTCCAAATGGTGGTTTTTGATTTATAACCTAATAGAAGCATTACTCCCAAAACCACTTCTAAAATTACTAAAAACAAAGCAATTGCCAACGTATAAGGCACGAAAAAAGGCATATTAAAAACGGGTTCACTAAAATATTCGTCAAGCTTATAGGAGAATCCTAATGGGTCATTGAGTTTGATTAAGCCCGAAATAATGAATAAAATTCCAACAAAAAGTCTTGAAAATTGCGCAATGAAATTTTTCATTTTTTATATAATTTGTTACAAAAATTGGTTAGTCATTTGAAGCTTTATTGCTTAAAATCAAAGCAAAAACAGCATAATTAATCATGTCTTGATAATTAGCATCAATCCCTTCCGAAACCAATGTTTTTCCTTTATTGTCTTCAATTTGTTTCACTCGAAGTAGTTTTTGTAAAATCAAATCGGTTAAAGAACTCACACGCATTTCGCGCCAAGCTTCGCCATAGTCATGATTTTTGGCTTCCATCAAATCTTTGGTCAATTTTACTTTGGCATCATACAATTGAGTTGCCTCTTCTACATTCAAATCGGGTTGATCTACAACACCCAATTCGAGTTGAATCAATGCCATAATCGAATAATTAATGATTCCGATGAATTCTCCAGTTTCGTCTTCATCGACTTTTCGAACTTCGTTTTCTTGTAAACTTCTAATTCTTTGGGCTTTGATAAAGATTTGGTCTGTCAGCGAAGGCAGCCTTAAAATGCGCCAAGCACTGCCGTAATCTTTCATTTTATTGATAAATAGTGAGCGACAAATGGCAACTATGCTATCGTATTGTTGTGAAGTAATGTTCATTTAATGATGTATATTTGTCACAAAAATAAGTATAATTATTTTGTTTTAAGAATGATGACAAACGAAATTTGATTTAAGATGACAATAAACTGCAAAGGACAACTTATCGATTTGACATCGCCTAAAGTAATGGGGATTTTGAACGTGACTCCAAATTCCTTTTTTGATGGAGGAAAGTACAAAGACGGAAGTCAAATGCTGTCGCAAGTAGCGAAAATGTTGAGCGATGGAGCAACATTTATTGATATTGGTGCCTATTCCAGTAAGCCGAGCGCTGAATTTGTTTCGGAAGAGGAAGAATTGCAAAGAATAGTTCCCATCGTTAATTTGATTTTGGAATATTATCCCGAAACTTTGATTTCGATTGACACTTTTAGAAGCGAAGTGGCGCGAATTTGTATCGAAAACGGTGCGGCAATTGTTAACGATATTTCAGCTGGAAATCTGGACGAAAAGATGATGGAAACTGTTGCAAAATACAATGTTCCATACATAATGATGCATATGCGAGGCACGCCACAAACGATGCAAGACATGACAAGTTATGAAGATATCGTCAAAGAAATTCTTTTCTATTTTTCAGAAAAAGTGGCTAGAGCGAGAAGTTTTGGCATCAACGATTTGATTGTTGATCCTGGATTTGGTTTCGCCAAAACTTTAGATCAAAATTATGAGGTTTTGCAGCAATTAGAGTTGTTTAAAATGTTAGAATTGCCTTTGCTATCGGGTGTTTCTAGAAAATCTATGATTTATAATTTGTTTCAACAAACTCCCGAAGAAGCTTTAAACGGAACCACAATAATCAATACAATTGCTTTAAACAAAGGGGCAAAAATTCTACGAGTTCACGATGTGAAAGAAGCAGTTGAATGCGTGACTATTTTTAATAAAATTAATTCCTGAAAATGAAATATTTTAGTTTAATACTCCTTTTTGTTGCGTTTTCTTGCGGAAACAAAGAAGCTATTTTGTTGCCCAAATCGAATGTTACGATTGTTTCGGATGTGGTAGATCATTCGCCGATTTATATTTTTTTCAGAACCAAAGGCAAAGATACTTTGGCAGAAGTAAACCGGAAAAACTCCATTATTACGACCAATTGGATTCTGAATATCGACAAGCGATTGCCGTTGCGATTGGTCATTCCCGAAGTTATGAAATTGCAGGAAAAAAAACGAAATGAAGTCGCTCACAAAAACGAATTAGCCGAAAATTATTATTCGTATGCGGATTCTATTGGCAAGAATATGGCGTTTCTACCTTTTACGAAATTGGTTTATAAAATGGAGAAGCCAAAGTTTGGTGTGATTGTCTTTTTTGATAAGAATAATAATGTTTGGATAAACGGTTTGATAGTAAAGAAAGATAAATTGGAAATTTTTTTGAATGAATTTATAATTGAAAAGGGAATAAATCTTCAATATTGTTTTTCAAAAAATTTAACTTTTGGAAATTACATTCAGGACAAAATTTTCATTCAAAGTTTAAAATTTCCTTTTCCAGATTTGAATTTGACCAATGAAGAATTTATTTATTAGGACATTAAAACTGATTGCTTTTTAGGAATAAGATTGCTTCGTTCCTCGCAATGACTGAACACTGCGACTGCAAACTGACCACTTCCTATTGATGATGATAAGGTTCATTCTTCAAAATCGTAAATCCGCGATACAATTGTTCGATAAAAAATAAGCGCACCATTTGGTGTGAGAATGTCATTAGCGAAAGCGAAATTTTTCCTTGTGCTTTGGCGTAAACCGTTTCCGAAAAACCATAAGGGCCGCCAATTACAAAAACCAAGGTCTTCACACCCGAATTCATTTTTTTTTGCAATTCTTCTGAAAATCCAACACTCGAAAAGGTTTTTCCGTTTTCGTCCAATAAAATGAGTTGGTCGGTTGGTGTTATTTTTGCCAAAATTAATTCGCCTTCTTTTTCCTTTTGCTGACTTTCCGACAAGTTTTTTACGTTTTTGATGTCGGGAATTATTTCTAAATCAAACTTGATATAAAAGGACAATCGTTTTTGATATTCATCAATCAAAGCTTGCAAATTTTTATTATCGGTTTTGCCGATGGCGATGAGTTTAATATTCATAATTTATGTCATTTTGATAAAACAAAGGTATAAAATTGAGGATTAAATAATATTAGGTTGTTTTTTTAGGTTCATTTTGTGGTATTAATTTAAAACCAGAATAAATAACGGTTTTTGTTTGATTGCACCCCTATTTTTTAGGGGGTTGACCAAAATAATATTGCAATTTATGACATGATACCTATTATAATTAATTAAACATAACAAATTATATGAAATTTGTAAAATAAACATTAGTGATATTGCGAAAGGATTAGTTAATTTTGTGTCGAAATTAATAAAATAATTATGTTAGACGTAGGATTGACCACTTTTATGATTCTTGCCACTAGTTTGGTGATGCTTATGACGCCTGGACTCGCTTTTTTCTATGGCGGATTAGGATGTAATAAAAATATTTTAAGTATAATGATGCAAAGTTTTGTTTCTATGGGTATAGGAACGGTACTTTGGTTTGCTTTTGGATATTCGCTTTGTTTTAGCGGAAATATGGATTCAGGTTCTGATTTTTTTGGAATAATCGGGAATCTAGATAAAGCTTTTTATCACGGAATCACTCCTTCGACCTTGTATTCGGCGGATAAACGATTTCCAGAGTATATTTTTATTGCTTATCAAATGATGTTTGCCATTATTACACCAGCATTAATTACTGGAGCATTTATCAATAGAGTTTCATTCAAATCCTATGTGGTATTTCTAATTTTTTGGCAAATATTTGTTTACTATCCTTTCGTTCATATGGTTTGGGGTGGAGGATTATTGGCTGAATGGGGCGTTTTTGACTTTGCAGGAGGAATTACCGTTCATGCTACTGCTGGATTTGCAGCTTTGGCTTCGGTATATTTTGTGGGTCGCCGACAAGTTACTCACGAACCCAATAATATTCCGTTGGTTGCTATTGGTACAGCTTTGCTATGGTTTGGTTGGTACGGATTTAATGCAGGAAGTGAATTGGCAGTGAATTCGATTACTATTTCTTCCTTTTTGAATACAGATACTGCGGCTTCTTTTGCTGCTGTTACTTGGTTACTTATCGAATGGAATACAGGAAAAAAGAAACCTACTTTTATTGGATTAATGACAGGGGCTGTTGCTGGGTTAGCAACGATTACTCCAGCTGCTGGATTTGTTGATATTTATTCTGCGGCGCTCATTGGAATTATTGCTGCTTTTGGTTGCTTTGCTGCGGTAAAATTCAAAGAAAAGAAAGGTTGGGATGATGCACTTGATGTTTGGGGGGTTCACGGAATGGGAGGAATTATTGGAACCATTTGTGTGGGTTTTTTTGCTAATAGTGCTATAAACGAGGCAATTCCGAATGGATTGTTTTTTGGAGGAGACGGTATGTTACTGTTTAAAGAATGTGCAGCCATACTATTTGCAACCAGTTATGCTTTCTTTTTTACCTTATTACTGTTTAAAATAATCAATAAATTTATTCCTGTAAGAGTTACTGAAGAAGATCAAGAATTAGGATTGGATTTGTCACATCACGGCGAAATAGCAAGACAACAACGATAAAAATTACTTATAAATTGTAAGGGCTACATTCGATAATGAATGTAGCCCTTTTTATTTAGTTTTCGGATGGACAATTAACTATCCAGAAACGAATCGGTATTGTTTTTTTTCTTGAATAATTTGAGCAACATCAATATTGCGGCTACAGCTTCAAAAGTCATTCCTATGATTAGAAAGAAAGTAGTCCAATCTTTGGGTTCGTTTGTGATTTTGAATAATGCGCCTGTAATGGTAAGTACTGCGCCAATTAGGAACAGAACTAAAATTTGTGAGTTTTTCATTTTTTAGAAATTATGTTTCAAAGATATTGAAAAGAACTAGAAGTTATGGTATAAAAAAATGACCTATGAAATTTTACTTCATAGGTCATTTCTTGAAATGAATAGGCTTTAAAATTATCCAGGGAATTCTCCACCGCCATCTCCACCTCCATCGTTTTTAGGCTGGGCGTTTTTATCTTTTTCTCCTTTTGCTTTGTTAAAACGGTAGGTGAATGATAAATTAATTTGTCGTTTACGGAACTGCATTTCGCCATAAGAAGTTTGGTTTTCAAGCTCAGTATAAGATCTCATTTTTCGAGTGTTGAAAATATCACTAACATTGAGAGCAATGGTAGCTTTGTCTTTCATTAGATCTTTGCTGAAAGCAGTATTCATACCAAACTGATCCAAGCTTCTTCCCTGTGCGGTTTTTTGAGCTCCATTGTAGTTAGCATTCAATTGCCAGTCAATTTTGTATGGCAAAGTTAGTTTTGAACTAACTCTTGCTGACCAATTATTGGCTTGGTTATCAAGATTTTGAACAACAAGGTTGCCTTGTGTATCTGTATAGCTGTTTTCACCAGTTGTTTTAACATTATATAAATTGAAATTACTGTTTACTTTCCATATTTTGAATGGGCTGTAATTCAATGTAAACTCAAAACCATATTTTTGTTCTCTACCTAAGTTAATTGGTCGGCTCAAAATAACAGGAATTCCGTTTACTTCATCACCTGTAGGGGATCTCACAAAGCTAAAAACATCTTTTGTGTTTTCGAAATAGGCCGAAGTATTGAAAGTTATTTTGTCCCAACGTTTGATAAATCCAAAATCGAATTTATCTGTTAAAGATGGATCTAAGTCAGGATTTCCTTGAAAAATATTAACGTTACTAGAGTAATTTACTGCCGGATTCATAAAACGTCCTCTTGGTCTAGTCAAACGTTTGCTGTAGCTTGTGGTAATGTTACTTTGATCTGAAATTTCATAACTAACAAAGGCACTTGGGAAAAAATTGTTGTATTTTTTAGTATTGAAATCGTTGGTGTCCAATAAGTTTACTTCGATATTAGTGTCTTCCCAACGCAACCCAAACAAATAAGAGAATTTATTTTTTTTGAAACCATATTGAGTATAAAGTGCATTAATGTATTCTTTATATTCTAAAGTATTTGACAAATTTTCTATTCTTACTCCTTGATCGTCAAGAACGTAGTATTCGTTATTTAAGTCACCGAAATTTCCTTTATATCCTGCTTCAAATTGACTTCCTTCTCCCAGCGGAAGGACATAATCGGTTTGTATTTGGGCTTGTTTTTGAACTTGGTTATTTAAGGTGTTATTGTAGTTGTTAGAACCCGTAATAATGCTTTGGCTGTCATCTGTATTTCTTGAAATGGAGCCATCAACTGTAAGTTTGTGTCCTTTGTCGTTGAAGTTTTTGATTAAGTTGGAAGTAAATTCAACATTTTCACCACCACTTTCTCCTGTACCCAAACGGTAAGTTGAACCCGTAAAATTATGAGATGCATCATAGTTTTTGTAATTGATTAAATCAGTATTATTACCATTATCTTTTTGATAATTGATGGCATTTGTCCAATAGGTATTAGGAGCTACTGTCCATTCAATTCCAGCTCTTCCGTTAAAACCATCTCTTGTTCTCTCTGTGTTTCGATCTTCGTCTAGAAAGTTTTTAGTAGAACCGTCATCATTGAAATATTGGGAATTGGTTTTACCACCACCTTCATTTGTTCTGTAATTGTAACCAGCGGTAGTGAAGTAGTTTAATTTTTCTGTTTTATAATTCACATTGGCACTTATTCCATAAGTTTCTGGAATACCGGTTGAAGCAATTACAGTTCCGTTGAAACCTTGATTTTTACCTTTTTTTAGAATAATGTTGATTATTCCAGAACCCCCTTCGGCATCATATCGAGCAGATGGATTTGTAATAACTTCCACTTTATCAATTGCATCAGCAGGAAGTTGTCTCAAAGCTTCGGCAATATTTACTGCATAAGAAGGTCTTCCGTCGATTAAGATTCGGATGTTATCACTTCCTCTTAGGCTAACATTTCCTTCGGTATCAACAGAAACTGATGGAACGTTGTCAAGAACATCGCTTACAGTCCCGCCTTTTACCATCATATCCTGACCCACATTATAAACCTTTTTGTCAAGTTTGATTTCGACAGATGATTTTTCGGCACGAACCACAACTTCGTTCAATTGTGTGGCGTCTTCCTCTAAGGCTATTTGCCCTAAATTTGTTTTTTCTTGAAATTTTTTCCCTTTGATTATAATGGGTTTAAAGGATATGAATTCTATTTTAATGTCATATGTTCCTGGTGTGATGTCAATGTCGAATTCTCCTTTTGGGTTGGTAACTCCTCCTCCAAGTGATTTAGGAGATGTACCATCTGTAAATGAAATTGTAGCATATTCCAAAGGCTGTTTGCTTATTTTTTCAATTACTTTTCCAGAAATCTTAATTTTCGTGGCTTGCGGTTTTTGTTGTGAATAATTGTTTATTGAAGTTAATATCAATAATACAATTAAGGACAGTTTGAATTTTTTCATTAAAATAAGTTTTTATTAAATTCTTTTTTAGACTTCAGAAAAGGGCATAGGTTTAAGCTCTAAATCCTAAAGGTTTGTTAAAATAAAGATAAATTGTTTTAAAGAATAGCTACAGCTTTTTCTAAAGGTCTTGCTATGACTGCTTTATCGCCATTAATAACAATAGGCCTTTCAATAAGAATGGGGTTCAAAATCATAGTTTGAATAATTTCATCATCAGACATTTTTTTAGATTTAAAATTTTCAATCCAAATTTTTTCTTTCTGACGTACTAATTCAATGGGTTTTATATCCAATTTTTTGATGATGGACTTCAATTCGTCAAAGGTTGGAACATTTTCAAGATATTTGACAATTTCATATTCTTTGTCAGAATCTTCAAGAAAAGCAAGGCATTCTCTTGATTTTCCGCAACGCGAATTGTGATAAATTTGAATCATTTTTGAATGAATTAGTATTTATGCAAAGTAATTGATTAAAAACTGAAATTGGGGTGAATTTCAACTAAAAATTAATTGTTTCAACTCTAAGTTAGTTTTGTCAAAAAAATGTATTTTTGGAATATGATCAGTTCAATCAACTTTGTGTTATGTTAAAACCGAATCCTTTTATATTTAACATAAAACACGTACTCTTTTTTTTATTTGGTTTAAGCACTTTTATTTATTCTCAAAAACAGGCCGACAGTTTGAAACCAAAAGATTTGAGAGAAATATACGAAAGATCAAAATTTAATAAAAAGAAGAAATTTGACGCAGACAAAGATAAAAAAGTCTTATTCTCATTGCTCCCAGCACCAATTCAAGAAGGAAGTAATTTTAAACTAGCCATTTCATTTGTAACTTCATTTTATTTGGGAGACAAAAAAGATACCAAATTATCTGAGGTGAGTTTTGCTCCAACGTTCAGTTTTTCGAACCAATATATTTTTCCAATACGATCTTATATTTATACAGAAGGTAATAAATTCAATTTCACGGGTGACTACCGTTATATGATTTATCCTCAACCCACATATGGCTTAGGAAGTAATCAACTGGATGATTCTCAATCTACTTTAGATTATCAGCAATGGCGTTTTTACCAGTTTGTGTCAACCAGAATTAGTACAAATTTTTATCTTGGGTTAGGAGCTCAGTTGGATAGGTATCAAAATATTTCGGAAGTTTCAAATATTGAAGGTCCGACAGATTTTTATACTTATATGGAAGGAGATTATTCAGATGAAACGTCAAATGGTGTTGCTTTTCAAGCTTTATTTGATTCAAGAGATAATATATTGAACGCTGCAAAAGGACTTTATATTGAAACTGATTTTAGAGTAAATTCGAAATCTTTTGGAAGCGAAAGAGAATGGAAATCGATTTATTTTGATTTTCGACAGTATCAATCTTTAAGTTCCAATAAACGAAGTATTATTGCTTCCAGAGTTTTTTATTGGGCAACTTTTGATGGCAAACCCAATTATTTGGATTTACCAAGTATCGGTTGGGACAGATATGGAAAAACTGGACGTGGATTTACCCGTAACCGTTTTAGAAGTAATGCGCTTTTATATTTCGAATCCGAATATCGTATGAGTTTGACCAAAAACGATTTGTTGGGAGCCGTTTTTTTTGGAAATATTTCTTCGGTTTCTAATTTAGGAACATTTAGTTTTCAAAATTGGCAACCCGCTATTGGGACTGGGTTGAGGTTAAAATGGAGTAAAAACAACAATAATAACTTAACTGCCGATTTTGGATTAAGTAAGAACGATTGGTCCATTAATTTTGGTATTGCAGAAAATTTTTAACTAAAAATAATTTAATTCATAATACACATGTTTATAGAGCAAGCCTATAAAGGAAAAAATAATTGGTGGCGCGTTGTAATTACTACTTTATTGACAGCGGGAGTATTTATTGCCAATTTTGTTACTTTTTTTACGATGTCGAAAGAGCAAATGGATGCCGTTTATAAAACGATGAGCGAAGTTCCTAATAATTTGTCGCTTCTTATCAATTTGTCGCCTTTTATTTTACTGTTGCTATTGTTGTTTTTGTTGGTACGTGTTTTACACGAAAGAAGTGTGCTTTCGCTTACTACTTCTAGAAAATCAATAGATTATAAAAGAATTTTATTCTCTTTTTTATTGATTGTTTCATTAACAATAGTGATGTTTATAATCTCTTATTTGGTAGATCATTCTAACATAATTTGGAATTTTAATCCGTTGAAATTTACGATTTTGTTTGCCATTAGCCTATTGTTATTTCCTTGTCAAATAGGATTGGAAGAATATTTATTTCGAGGATATTTGATGCAACAAATAGGCATAGTTGTTAAGAATAGATGGTTTCCGTTGCTATTCACTTCCATAGTTTTTGGCCTGTTCCACAGCGCAAATCCTGAGGTAGAACAAATGGGTTATGGCGTTATGGTATTTTATATTGGAACAGGATTTTTACTCGGTATTATGACATTAATGGACGAAAGTTTGGAACTGGCTTTGGGGTTTCATCTAGGCAACAATTTGATGGCGGCTTTAGTAATAACTTCTGATATTTCAGCCATTCATACTGATGCTCTTTTTAAGTATTCGGGTGTTGAAAAACCTGTTGATATGTTAAATGAAATGATAGTTTCAATTGCAATTGTGTATCCGATAATCTTATATATCTTTGCAAAAAGATATAATTGGACGAATTGGAAAACTAAACTAACGGGTAAAATTCAAGCTCCAAAATTACAAACTACAAATTAATACAACACAATGCACAAGATAACGTATAAAAATATACACAACCGTTTTAAACTCAACGGAATACATATTAGTCGAAAAGAAATGTTTTATGTAGCCTATTCTTTCATCAAAGAAGGTAAGCCTTTTGAACAGCATATTGGAAATTTCTTATTAGACTGGTTTGATGAAAAATCGTATATCGAATTACAAACGTCTGGAACTACTGGTGTTCCTAAAATTATCAGAATCGAAAAACAAGCCATGTTAGATTCAGCATTAGCAACAGGAGATTTCTTTGGTTTGCAACCAGGAGATACTATGTTACATTGTTTGCCAACTAATTATGTAGCTGGAAAAATGATGTGGGTGCGTTCCTTTATTTTAGGATTAGACATGAAATTTGTGGAACCAACTTCAAATCCATTAGAAAAAATGGACGAATGTTTCGATTTTTGCGCAATGGTTCCCTTGCAAGCCAAAAATTCGTTGGAAAAACTGAAACAAAAAAAGATTAAAAAATTAATTATTGGTGGTGTAAGAGTACATAAAGCCCTAGAGCAAGAATTAGTAAAATTGCCAATGGAAATTTATGAAACCTATGGTATGACTGAAACCATTACGCATATTGCTGCCAAAAAAATTGGTGCCGTAGCGTTTACAACCTTGCCAAATGTTTCTGTTTCTGAGGATAAAAATCAATGTTTGGTGATTAAAGCCAAAAATATTAGTAAAGATCCAATTGTAACCAATGATATTGTAAAATTAATTTCGGACACTCAATTTATTTGGGAAGGTAGAATTGACAATGTTATTAATAGTGGAGGAATTAAATTATTGCCAGAACAAATAGAGGAAAAACTTTCAACTTTAATCCCAAGACGCTATTTTGTTTTTGGAAAAGCAGACGAGGTTTTAGGCGAAAAAGCAATTCTTTATGTTGAAGGGGAACCATTAGAAATAGAAGAATCTGTTTTTGGTCTTTTGAACAAATACGAAATACCAAAAGAAATTATTTTTATTCCTAAGTTTCAAGAAACTGCAACGGGTAAAATTATGAGAAGAGAAAGTATTTTATCTAAGTAAATAAAGTATTATCGAATATAAAAAAGGGAGAGTTTTTCAAAAATTCTCCCTTTTTATTTGCCATTTATTCCTGTATTTTGAAAATTGGTATTTGAAGTTTCTAATATTGAATCGGAAAAATAGCTAAGATTTTTTTTTGAAATTAAAATCTATTTTATTTATTGCACTAAAAAACGCAAGACTATTTCATTAAAAAGGTTTGAATTTTCTATCAAAGCAGAATGCGAACTATTAGGCAAAATTGCCAATTGTGCATTAGGAATGGATTCATAAATTTTAAGCGTGTGTTCTCCCTTAATCATATCGTGATCGCCGGCTATAATTAAAGTCTTAGATTTTATAACATTCAAATCTGTGTATTTTAAGTTGGGATAATTAATGTCTAAATTGTTAAGATCAATATCTAAATCATTTTTGTGGCCTTGATTTTTACTTATTAATTCAGCAACTGTTTTTTTTATATCGTCCAAATAAATAACTCCTTCGGGAAAAATATTAGCTCCTGATGTTACTAATTTATTGACTTTTTCAGGATGTTTTAATGCCAGTAAAAGACCAATTATCCCTCCATCGCTCCAACCCAAAATATTCGTTTTTGGGATATTTAATTGGTCAAGAAATAAATTAATATCTTGAACTTGTAAATCAAAAGTCAATTCAATGCCTTTTTGATATGTTGAATTCCCTCTTCCACGACAATCTACTAATATGACTTTAAAATGTTTTGAAAATTCTTTTACTTGATTTTCAAAGCAAGAAAAAGAACCACCGTTGCCATGAATCATCAATAAGGGTTCGCCTTCACCATATATTTCATAAAATAGTTTTACGCCATTAACAGCCACATATTTTCCGTTTTCATGAAGTTTTTGAGCACTAATATTTAGTGAAATAAAAGCAATTGTAATAAAGAATATTTTTTTCATCGTTATACCTGGATCACACCCAAATTAAATTTTTTTTCAATAGGCGAGTGGTTGGCAGCTTCAATGCCCATCGAAATCCAAGTTCTCGTATCTAAAGGGTCAATAATAGCATCTGTCCAAAGTCTGGAAGCCGAATAATAAGGCGAAACTTGTTCGTCATATCTAGCTTTTATTTTATCAAATAATTCCTTTTCTTTTGCTTCATCCACGATTTCACCTTTGGATTTTAATGAAGAAGCTTCAATTTGTGCCAATACTTTGGCGGCTTGAGTTCCTCCCATAACGGCGAGTTCAGCACTTGGCCAAGCTACAATTAGTCTAGGGTCATAGGCTTTTCCACACATGGCATAGTTTCCTGCTCCATACGAATTTCCAACAATAATTGTGAATTTTGGCACCACCGAATTCGAAACGGCATTTACCATTTTGGCACCGTCTTTTATGATGCCTCCTTGTTCGGATTTAGACCCTACCATAAATCCGGTAACGTCTTGCAAGAAAATCAATGGAATTTTCTTTTGGTTGCAATTGGCAATAAAACGAGTCGCTTTATCCGCAGAATCAGAATAGATAACACCTCCAAATTGCATTTCGCCCTTTTTGGTTTTTACCACTTTACGCTGATTGGCCACAATCCCCACAGCCCAGCCGTCAATTCGGGCATAACCTGTGATGATGGTTTGTCCGTAACCGTCTTTGTAAGCTTCAAATTTAGAATTATCAACTAATCGGCTGATGATTTCCATCATATCGTATGGCTCATTTCGAGCTTTTGGCAAAATACCATAAATATCTTTTTCTTCTAAAGCGGGTTTAACGGGTTTAATTCGGCTGTAACCAGCTTTGTCATAATCACCAATTTTATCAACGATATTTTTTATTTTATCCAAAGCATCTTTGTCATCTTTGGCTTTATAATCCGTCACTCCCGAAATTTCGCAATGAGTTGTGGCTCCACCAAGTGTTTCGTTGTCAATGTTTTCGCCAATGGCCGCTTTAACCAAATAACTTCCTGCCAAAAAGATGCTTCCAGTTTTATCTACAATCAAAGCTTCGTCGCTCATAATCGGAAGATAAGCACCACCAGCTACACAACTTCCCATAACGGCGGCGATTTGGGTAACTCCCATACTACTCATCAAGGCATTATTTCGGAATATGCGTCCAAAGTGTTCTTTGTCAGGAAAAATTTCGTCTTGCAAAGGCAAATAAACCCCTGCAGAATCGACTAAATAAATGATAGGCAATCTGTTTTCCATTGCAATTTCTTGCGCTCTCAGGTTTTTCTTTGCCGTTATCGGAAACCAAGCTCCAGCTTTTACGGTAGCATCATTGGCAACGACAATACATTGTTTTCCTTTGATGTATCCTATTTTTACAACAACACCTCCTGATGGACAACCACCGTGTTCGGCGTACATTCCTTCTCCAACAAAAGCTCCAATTTCGATACTTTTTTCTTTAGCATCTAGCAAATAATCAATGCGTTCACGTGCCGTCATTTTGCCTTCGGAATGTAGTTTTTGGATGCGTTTTTCTCCACCGCCCAGTTTTACTTTGGCCAATTTTTGCCGCAAGTCAGTAAGAAGTAGTTTGTTGTGGTCTTCGTTTTTATTGAAGTTCAAATCCATAATGCAATTGTGTTTGTCTAAAAATAGCGATGGCTAAATTACGAAAACTGTTGGAACAAATTTTAGAATATTCGAGAGAAATATTTTACTGCAGATTCGCAGATTTTAAAAAAAAATAATTTTAAAATTTTAAAATTTGCGGTCAATTTTATACTAACAATTTATTTCTTAGAATCGCTGACCATACGTTTTAAAATAGCCCATTGTTTTAAGGTATCACGAGCTTCGACGGCTGGATAACCTAGCATTGTTTTTCCTGCAGGAATATCGCAAGTAACTCCAGAACCAGCCCCAATAATTGCTCTATCTCCAATGGTTACGTGGTCTTTTATCGATGCGCTTCCGCCAATGATTACCCCGTTTCCAAGGGTTACTGAACCCGCTAATCCAGAATTTCCAGCCATTATGCAAAATTTACCTAATTTGCTATTGTGACCAATTTGAACTAAATTATCAATTTTGCAACCATCACCTAAAATGGTAGAGCTGAATTTTCCTCTATCAACACACGAATTGGCACCAATTTCGACACCATTTCCTAAAATTACGTTTCCAATTTGTGGAATTTTTACCAAGCCTTTTTCTGGGCAAGGTCTAAATCCAAAACCATCTGCACCAATGGTTGCATTGGGATGTATAATGCAATGATTGCCTATATGACAACGCTCCCGAATTACTGCACCTGACCAGATTACAGTGTTTTTACCAATAGTACATTCGTCTAGGATAGTTACATTGGGGTAAATAGTAGCATTTTCGCCAAGAACAACTTTAGGACCAATATAACTTCCAGCTCCAATTCGAGTACCGTTTCCTATTATAGCAGTGCTATCAACAATTGCTGATGGGTGAATTTCTGTGTTGAATAGTGGAGTTGGAAGGGCAAAAAGAGATAAAACTTGGGACATTGCCAAATCAGCATTTTTAACTTTAATAAAAGCTCTATTTTCGCCAGGTTTGATCGAAATATCTTCGTTTACTACAGCAACACATGCCTTAGAATTTTCCCAGCATTTTTCGTATTTTTTGTTTCCAATAAAAGAAATTTCCGAAATACTGGCTAATTCTAATTGTTCTGGAGCAGTAATTTTTATTGAAGTATCGCCAACAATTGTGCCTTTTAAAACTTCGTTTATTTCTTGAATAGAATAGGTCATTAAGGGGTCCGGATTTAGATGGATTTGTATTTACCAAATAAAACAAATTTGGACAGGAATTCCTAATTAATTATGCAAAACTAATCTAATTAAGTCTTTTAATAGATTTTATTCATAAAATGATATAATAATCATACATTTTTTTAAAATTGGTATTGCAACCGAAGACAACATTTATTTCAAATGACATAAAAATGGCTTTTTTCAGTTTGGGTTGAGTGGCTATTCAATAAGAAAATATGAAGATTATAGTCAATTGGCTCAATCCCAAACAAAATCCAACTATTATTATGGGAAATTTGGATGTTTTGAAAGCGGGTTTGTAAAATATTTAAACCTGACGGGTTTCATAAACCTGCCAGGTCTAACTTGATTTTAAATTTACTTATACAACTTCTTGTAGTATTCATCGACCATTCTTGATGAATCAAAAAACGGAACAATTTGTTTCATACTGGTTTCTACTAAATCCCACCATTTTTTTGGAGTATCATAATACAAAGGAAGTATTTCTTTTTCTAGCATTTCATACAGATTTTCTAAATCCATTTCGTCTTGTTCATGCGTTGGTAAAGTATGATCCACAATTGGAAGCACAAAAGAATTTTGGTTTTTGTTCAAATCTTTAAACTCACGAACCCAACCATCATTGGTCGAAAAATTCAAAGCCCCATTCATAGCTGCTGTCATTCCTGATGTTCCCGAAGCCTCTCTGGTCACTCTTGGATTGTTCAACCAAACATCGGCACCTTCTTTTAACTGACGTGATAATTTCAATTCATGACCCGTAAGCACTGCCATATTTTTGATGTTTTTGCTAATATGAGTCAGATTGTCAAAGTTGTGAATAGCACCATAATCCATTGGATAGGGTTTTCCTGCAAATATAATTTGAACTGGTTTATCTGTGTTGGCCAGTAATTTTATAAAACGTTCGTAATCTCTGGTGATTAAATCGGGTCGTTTGTATTCGGCAAATCGTCTTGCCCAAATAATAGTGAAAATATTTGGGTCAAAAATCTTCCCAGTTTGATCGGCAACAACTTCAAAAAGCTTTGCTTTTAGTCTCGTTTTTCTTTTGATTAATGTGTCTCTATCTTTATTTTGAAAAGCTTCGTCAAGCCAAGGGTCGGCCCAATATTTTTTATTTTGAGCATTGGTAATATGAGTAATAGGGCAAATTCCAGGATAATCTTTCCACATATCTCGCGAAACTTCACCGTGCAATTTTGAAACGCCATTGGCAATACGACTCAATCGAAGTCCAACCAAAGTATGATTGAAAGTGTCATCATAAATTCCAGTAATTTCTCTGACTTTATCTAAAGGAAGCCCGTCGAAAAAGCTCAATGATTCCAAGAAGTGAATGTTGTGTTTCTCATTTCCAGCTTCTTCAGGGGTGTGAGTGGTAATCACCATTTTTTCTCGAATGGCTTCGACACTTTTAAATTTATTATACAAATGAAAAACACAAGAAACCGCGTGGGCTTCATTTAAATGATACACATCGGGTTCATAGTCTAAGGCGTCTAATAATTTGGCACCACCAAGACCCAAAACCATTGTTTGAGCTACTTTGGCATTGGTATCTGAATCATACAAACGGAAAGTGGTCGATTTGGCTAAATAATCATTTTCGGGTAAATCTGTCGATAGAAAAAACATTGGAACGGTACCAAAAGTCTCGGGTTTCAAATAAAAAGCCGTTACCCAAACATCGTGATTGTTGATTTTTATGGTAAATTTTATATTAGTATCCTCCAAGAAATGATAGTTTTTTTCTTGAAAAAGAACTCCCATCGAAAGGTCTTCTTGTTTGAATTGGTCGTAATATCCTTTTTTCCACAAGATTCCAATTCCAACAACATTTTGCTTCAAATCATAAGCACTTCGCATATGAGAACCAGCCAAAAAACCTAATCCGCCAGAATAAATTTTCAAGCATTGGTCAATGGCAAATTCCATTGAAAAATACACAGCAGATTTTTTATATTTAGGGTTAAAAGCGTAGGGATGTCTATATTTTTCGGGTAATATCTTGCTCATTTGAACTTCATTTTTGAATTAAATTTGAAACAAACTTAAGGTATTTATAGAAACAGCAGGCAATAAATTTGGTTAAATCTACTCGAAAAATTGATATTTTAACACTATATAAAACTACCACGTTGTAGTAAATGAGGCTTCAAAAAGCAAACCCGATAGATTTTAAAAATATCTATCGGGTTTAATTTATTTAAGCCTGCAACCTGCAACCTGCAATTTAAAATTTATTCCTCCTCTCGTTGTCCCATCATCATTAGGAATGCTTTTAGGAATTCGTCAATTTCTCCATTCATTACGCCATCCACATTGCTGGTTTCAAAACCGGTGCGGACGTCTTTGACTAATTTATAAGGTTGCATCACATAATTTCGGATTTGCGAACCCCATTCAATTTTCATTTTTCCGGCTTCAATATCCGAGCGTTGTTCTTGTTGTTTTTTCAATTCAATTTCATACAATTGCGATTTCAACATTTGCATCGCACGTTGGCGGTTATCTTGTTGCGAACGAGTTTCGGAACACTGAATTTGAATTCCCGTAGGTTTGTGAAACAATTGTACTTTGGTTTCTACTTTGTTTACGTTTTGTCCACCTGCACCACTCGAACGAGAAGTTATAATTTCAATATCAGCTGGATTGATTTCTACTTCAATAGAATCATCTACTAAAGGATACACATAAACTGAAGCAAAAGAAGTATGGCGTTTTGCATTACTATCAAAAGGAGAAATTCGAACCAAACGATGCACACCGTTTTCACCTTTTAAATAACCAAAAGCAAATTCGCCCTCAAATTCTAAGGTTACGGTTTTAATTCCGGCAACATCGCCTTCTTGAAAGTTCAATTCTTTGATTTTGTATCCTTGCTTTTCGCCCCACATTAAGTACATTCGCATTAACATGGAAGCCCAATCACAACTTTCAGTTCCACCAGCTCCAGCCGTAATTTGTAAAACCGCACTCATGCTATCTCCTTCATCGGAAAGCATGTTGCGGAACTCTAAATCTTCAATGTGATGTAAGGTTTTTTGATAGTGTTCTTCAACTTCCTCTTCAGAAACATCGCCTTCTTTGAAGAAATCCATCAATATTTGAAGTTCTTCAGAATATTCAATTCCTTTATTGTAATCTTCAACCCATTTCTTTTTGGAACGTAGGTTTCTAATAATGATTTCGGCTTCTTTGGCGTTATTCCAAAAGTCGGGAGCGAAGGTTTTTTCTTCCTCGTTTGTTATTTCAATCAATTTAGCATCGATGTCAAAGATACCTCCTTAACGCACCAAGGCGATCAATAATATCTCTGACTTGTTCTGTATTTATCATAAATATTGTAGTTTTGTTTTGAAATGGGATGCCATAGCCCCGATAGTAGTGGAAATCCTTTTTATTTTTTGTTGCCTTCGAGAACCTCAGGCAACAAAAAATAAAAAGATTGCAACGGATAGCGGGATTTAGCTCCTAAAAATTTTTATCAAAAATAAGGTATCTGATTGATATATGGAAATAAATTTAGTTAGTGATACGGTAACCAAGCCTTCTGTTGAGATGTTAAACGCTATGTTTAATGCTAAAGTAGGTGATGATGTATATAAACAAGACCCAACAGTCAATGAGTTAGAGGAAACTTTAGCGGATTTATTTGGGATGGAAGCTGCCTTATTTTTTCCTTCTGGAACAATGGCAAATCAAACGGCGATAAAGCTACATACACAACCAGGGGAACAAGTAATTTGCGATAAATATTCGCATATATATCATTATGAAGGTGGTGGAGCCTCATTTAATAGTGGTGTTTCGTGTTGTTTGGTAGATGGGAATAGAGGAATGATTACGGCTGATTTGGTTAAAAATGGAATCAATGACCCTGAATTTTATCATGCGCCTTTAACTTCATTAGTGAGTATTGAAAATACAACCAATAAAGGCGGTGGCGCTTGTTATGATTTACAACCTTTGCAAGAAATTAAGCAAGTTTGTATCGACCATAATTTGAAATATCATTTAGATGGTGCCCGTTTATGGAATGCGTTAGTAGCAAAAAAGCAACATCCAAAACAGTTTGGCGAATTGTTTGATACGATTTCGGTTTGTTTGTCGAAAGGATTAGGAGCTCCAGTTGGTTCAGTTTTGTTAGGAAGTAAAGCGGATATGCACCGAGCTTTGCGAATTAGAAAGATTTTTGGTGGTAACATGCGACAATCAGGCTATTTGGCTGCCGCTGGATTATTTGCATTGCAGAACAACATCAGTCGTTTAGAAATTGATCACAGAAGAGCCAAAGAATTAGGTAATTTATTAGAAAAAATGCCTTGGGTTGCCAATGTAGAACCTGTGGAAACCAATATTTTGATTTTTGGCTTACAACCTT
>ERZ1034361.18-NODE-18-length-122332-cov-7.059973_pt1 | contig 122332 bp, 120 predicted proteins | sample MGYA00520617_ERZ1034361 | MGnify/ENA primary metagenome ERZ1034361 (study PRJEB33736, sample SAMEA104284507) | Azolla filiculoides | biome: Urban; feature: Water surface; material: Ditch water | place: Netherlands | collected 2015-10-28 | depth 0-0.1 m ... | reverse complement strand
ATATAAAAATTGCTTAGATTTACTTTCAAGCTTACAATCAGTCAATACACAGTTAGAATTTAATATTTGAGGGTATAGCCCCTTAGTTACATGAAACATTATTTATAAAATAATAGTTTTGGCGTGTATTGACTGGCGAAAATGATTTATGTGGGACCTAAAGTGGGACCTAATGAAAACTTAAATAAAAAACTAGTTTTTAAAAGTGCTATGAAGTTCGATTTTATAGGGATTTTATAGTGGTGTCAAGAGGGGGACTCGAACCCCCGACCTCCGGCTTATGAGACCAGCGCTCTAACCAGCTGAGCTACCTTGACACATTTTATTTTGTGAGTCTTTTTTAAAAGAATGGGATTATATATAAATAAAATTAAAATACCTTTAAAAAAAAGATTTTTCTTTAACTGTATAATTTTTTATTGTTTTGTAAAATAGTATGCTTGGTGACAAATTGTTTGTACACACCAAGCCAAATAATATTTTAAAGAGCGATTATATCAATTGTTAAACTAGCATTTATACTATGTCCAAGTTTACAATCTGCAGTAAATATACCTATAGTTTTTATAGGATTTTTAAGAGAAATATGTTTTTTATCAATATCTAATTTATATTGTTCAAGTAACTCATGAGCAATTTCTTTATTTGTAATACTTCCAAAAAGATGGTTGTTCTCACCAACTTTATGTTTTATAGTAAGCTTTACAGATTCAATCATTTCTTTTTGAGCTTTTGCAGTATTTATATCGGATTCAAGTTTTGCTTTGATATCTTTTTGATTTTCTTCCCATTCTGCAATAACTTGAGGTGTTGCGTGTTTTGCAAAACCTTTTCCAACTAAAAAGTTTTTACCATATCCGTCACTAACTTCTTTTATTTCACCAGCTTTTCCTAAGCTTTGAACATCTTTTATTAAAAGTACTTTCATTTATTCTCCTTGTAGAACTTTGCCTTTGTATGCAATTATACCTTGTTTGTAATTTGAAACTTGTTTCCAGCCCATATCTTTTAGGACTTCTTGACAATAAGCGCTTCTGCTACCAGTTAAACAATAAACTATTGTTGGCTTGTCTTTTTGGTTTTCAATTTGCTCTAATTGATTGTAAAATGAAGTTGTAGGAATCAAATAATCTGTTCCATCAATTCTTGCTTGTTTCCATTCCATCCATTCTCTAACGTCAACAAGATTAAAATCAACCATGCCAAGCTCTCTAGCTTCAAGTAAAGATTGGATTTCGTCACTATCTAATTGAGGATGTTTAAGTATTGATTCACATTCTTCAACAGTTAAACCTCTTGAATGATTGTGAGCAACTTCTTCTGCTTTGATTTCAATCGCATTTGCAGCAGCATACTCAGGAGTGCAGAAAATTCCACAATGGCAATGACCATCTTCTGGAATCTCGTGCTCTATAGCAGGTTTACATGGACAGATTCTATTATCTGCAGCTTTTTGCTCGTCTTTTGTTTCACCTATTACCATAAAGCACGGACAATATCTTTTATTATAAATAAGTTTATTTCTAGTAAGACCCATTATAACGCCTTCATTTACATCTTCTATTGGATTATAAACCCAACCTTTGCTAGCACAAACTTTATCTGTAAATATTTTCGTTTTCTCTTGCTCTTCTAAAAATTCCTGCGAATTCATATCTATTTTAATCATCATCTATTTTATCTCCTACTTTCTCTTAATGTTCTAATTCAAAATTTATCAAATAATAACTCGTTTCATTTAATCAAAACTGAATATTTTTAGTCTCTACGGTAACTTAAAAATATTTTTTATTACTTAATAATTTTGAGTTTATTTATAATATTTTGAATAATCCAATCTGGTGTAGATGCTCCAGCTGTTATCCCACATAATTTTTTCCCATTAAACCAACTAAGTTGTAAATCATTCTCATCTTCAAGAAGATGACTTTCTACATTTTCTTCGCAAATACTAAAAAGTTGTTTAGTGTTTGATGAATTTTTACCGCCAATAACTAGCATTACATCAACTTCTTTTGATAAAACCCTTGCTGCATCTTGATTTTCAAATGTTGCATCGCAAATTGTATTGAAAACTCTAACTTCTTTGTGTCTCAATATAAGGTAATTAACTATTTCAAGATATTCTTCTTTTTTTCGCGTAGTTTGAGCAACTACAGCAATTTTATCATTTTTGAATACAACATTTTCAAGATCTTGTGTTGATAATACAACTATTACATTATCATTTCCGTAGCTCTTAACACCCTTAACTTCAGGATGTTCAGAATCACCAAAGATAACTACACAATACCCATCTTCCGTTGCTTTTTTAACTATTTGTTGAGGAGTTGTAACAAATGGACATGTTGCATTAATAACTTTTGCATCTTTTTGTTTCAAGGCTTTCAAGTCGTTTTTTGGTATCCCATGAGTTCTTATGATAACGGTATCGTCTTTTCTTACCTCATCTAGGGAATTGTATAAATTAACATTGAAATTATTTCTTAATCTATCTATTTCGCTTTGATTGTGAATTAATGGTCCCATTGTTGCTGAATTCTTATGTTCCTCTGCAATTTCAATAGCTCTTTTAACACCAAAACAAAAACCATACGAAGACGCTAACTTTACTTCCATAATTTTCCTTTACTTTAAAAGACTTAGCAGTTCTGTAAAGTTTGGAAAAGATGTATCGATACAAGCAGTATCAACTATTTCCATTCCACACAATAATCCAGCTATTGCAAAACTCATAGCTATTCTATGATCACCATGTGAATCGATAGTTGCTTTTTGCAAAGTCGTTCCTCCAAAAACTTTATATCCGTCTTGGTATTCTTCAAATTTAACACCACATAACCCAAGGTTATTTACAACAGAACTAATTCTATCACTCTCTTTTACTCTTAATTCTTTAGCATTTTTAACAGTGCTTTCACCATTGGCTACTGCCATTGCAATACTTAAAGCTGGAAGTTCATCGATTAGCCAAGCAATATTTTCACTAACTTCCACACCTTGTAGTGGACGTTGCTCAACAATAATATCCCCAATAGGTTCATATATATTTTCAGTCTCGACATAAGTTATTTTTGCACCCATTTTCTCTAAAACTTTGTAAGCTTCAATTCTTGTAGGGTTTAGTGTAAGATTTTTTAGTGTAATTTTGCTATTTGGGATTATAGCTGCTGCAACAGCAAAGAAAAATGCACTTGATGGATCAGCTGGAACCCTAATATTTAAAGGTTTTAGTGGCTCGTTTATTGGATTTATTTCAATTTCACCATTTTCATTTGTAAAAATATTTGCCCCCATACCATTTAGCATTCTCTCTGTATGATCACGACTAAGTAGATCTTCTTTGTAAAAACTCTTTGTATCGCCTTTTATTCCAGCTAAAATAAGCGCTGATTTTACTTGAGCTGAATCTATAGGACTATGGTAGTTAAAAGATTGAAGTTTTCCACCTCGTATGTGAAGTGGAGCTTTATTTCCATTTTCTCTTCCATCAATTTTTGCACCGATACTTCTAAGTGGATCAGTAACTCTTTTCATTGGACGACTTCTTAGGTATTTATCACCTGTAAGCACGAAACTACCATCAATTCCACTTAGGAGTCCAGCATAAAGTCTCATTCCTGTGCCAGCATTTCCACAATCAAGAATATTATTTGGTTCGCTTAGTTTCGCAGGAGGAGTTATAATTATAGTTTCGCCATCATCTTCAATTAAAGCACCTAAAAGACCAGCTATTTTAAGGGAATCCATAGTGTCTTCGCCTCGTAAAAAGTTTTTTATTATTGATGGTTTATCACTTAGAAGACTAAACATAGCGCATCTATGAGAAATAGATTTGTCGCTTGCTATGTTTTGTAAAACTAATTCAAAAGAGCTATTGAGTTTCTCTATTTGTAAATTTTTAGTAGTCATATGAACTCCGTTTGCTATCTTAGTTTGATATCTAATTTCTCAGTCAAATTATTTAAAATAATATCCATAATAGATACAATTTCATCTTCTTCTAGTGTTTTAGTTGTAGATTGTAAAACAAATTTTATTGTTAAGCTTTCATTTTCACCAAGATTTGTATCGTTATAAATGTCTATCAAATTGTATTCTTTAAGTTCTGGAATTTGAAGTTTATCAATAACTTGTGTTATTTTTTTGTATTGCAGATCTCTTGGCACAACAATACTTAAATCTCTTTTTGAACTTTGGTATTTTGATATTTCTGTAGCTGTAGTTAAGCCATTTAAAGTCATTTCAAAATTGATTTCCGCAACAAAAGTTGCTTCACTAAGATCGAAATCTTTTGCAATATTTGGATGAAGTTTACTAATGAATCCTATTATTTGATCGTTTTGAATAATATTTGCTATTTGATATGGGTGAAAAAATGTATGATTGAAATCAGTAGCTGGCGCTAGTTCAAATGAACCAATGCAACTTGAAATCTTATTTGCAAATCCAAATAAATCAATATTTTCTGGTTTCCCAGAATTGGAAAGTTTTTCGTCTTCAGTGTTTCCACTCCATGCGAAGCCTATTTTTTTTGATTCATTTCTATTGCTATCAAATACTGTTCCAACTTCAAATAGACCGATTGATTTAAAACCACTTTTTTGATTTTGGCTCATTCCTTGAACAAGATTTAACAGTAATGTTGTTCTGAAAGTATTTAAATCCGAAGTAATAGGATTTAAAATATCTAACGAGTCATTAACAACAGAAAAATTGTATTTTGACAATAATTCTCGTGAACTAAATACGTAAGTTGTTGTCTCATAAAAACCATTTGCAATAGCAAAACTTCTCAGTTTATTTTTTTTCGTAATATCATTAGAAATATTATTTATCTTATTAGATTCATCTATTGACAATGGTTTAGCAACTATATTATCTATACCTATCATTCTTACAATCTCTTCAGCTACATCTGCTATATTAAAAATATCATGTCTCTGTGCTGGAATTTGGAATGTTATAGTATCTTCAGTTTTCATCTTGTTTTCAATGAATCCAAGAGATGCTAAAATTGTTTCTATAGTTCTTTTATCAACTTTTTGACCAATTATTTTATTAATTGTTTTGATATTTACATCAATCAATTTTGGTTTTATTTCATTTATAAAGTCAAGCTGTCCTTTGTAAATCTTGCATCCACAATTTGATAAAAATGTACTTAAATAATTTATTCCAAATTGTAAATTAGGATTTGTTCCTCTAGCGCTTCTGTAATACAACTCACCAGTCTTTTGTTTCGTTTCAAATACTCTTTTTGCTAAATCTGTAGGTTCAACATAAGATGATTCTAAAATTATTTCAAATCCTTCAATGACAGAATGTTTTGATTCTATACCAATAGTACAAAGAGTTTCATTTCCAATAACTTGAGCAAATCCATTTTCGTTGTCATTAACTGTAAGTTGTATTTTTTGTGTTTCAAGATTTGCAGGTTGTGTGTAAGTATTGAAAGTTACTCCTGTTGAATGAACACAATATGCAACAGCAGTTTCTAGATCAGAAGTTTTTGAAATATCCACGTTAGCAACTCTTAATTTGTATATTAAAGGCAGTGAAAATTCTTTTGTATTTACCATTTTGAAAATAATACTAGGCGACGTTTTTGTTAAATAATTAATATCTAAACTTCTTCCGATTGCACCCAAATCATCAATGATTTTATTTTCTAATTCAATGAGTGGTATATGGAAAAATGCAGATAGTTCTTTCGCAACACCAATTATATTTAAGCAATCCCCTCTGTTTGGTGTAAGTTCAATCTCAATAATTTCATCATTAAGAAGAGGATAAGTAGATAAACTGGCACCTAAAATAAGTTCACCGATTGAATTATCAAGCGGTAAAATTCCATCATTTAGCTTTGGAAGGCCTATTTCTGTACTACTGCAAATCATTCCATTTGATGCAGTACCTCTTAAAACTGATGGTTTTATTTCAAAAGTTTCACTTAACTTTGTTCCAATTGTCGCAACTGGAACAAATATCCCAGCTTTTACATTAGATGCACCACAAACAATTTGCACTGTTTCAGTACCAAGATTTACTTGACAAATGCTAAGTTTGTCAGCATCCGGATGCTTTTCACAACTTTCAACAAAACCAATTTTTATACCTTGTGGAATTTCAATTTTATTTACGCTATCAACTTCAAGTCCTATCGAATTGAATGCTTTGCAAATTTTATCTGTCGTGATACTTGAAATATCTATAAATTCATTTAACCATTGTCTTGTAACTATCATCTAAATTGTCCTAATAATCTAATATCGCTTTCAAAAAGACTTCTCAAGTCTCCAATTTTGTGAATAAGCATAGCAAATCTCTCAACCCCAAGACCAAAAGCATATCCGCTTACATTTTTGTATCCAACGGCTTGAAATACATTAACATCAACTATCCCACATCCAAGAACTTCAAGCCATCCTGTATGCGAACAAACTCTACATCCTTCACCTTTGCAGAATACGCAAGATATGTCTACTTCACTTGATGGCTCTGTGAATGGGAAGAAAGATGGTCTAAATCTAACTTCAACATCCCCAAACATGTGTTTTAAAAATTCAACCATGACATACTTTAAATTAGCGAATGATATTTCACCTTCACCAGCTACAACTAATCCTTCAACTTGATGAAACATTGGTGTATGAGTGATATCGAAATCTTTTCTAAAAACAGCCCCAGGAGCTATCATTCTAATAGGCGGTTTGTTTGCAAGCATTGTTCTTATTTGAACAGGGCTCGTATGTGTTCTTAAGACTTTTCCATCTTTCGTGTAAAATGTATCTTGCATATCTCTTGCTGGATGATAAGCAGGAAGATTTAATGCTTCAAAATTATAAAAATCATCTTCTACTAAAGGACCATCTTCTACACTAAAATTCAGATTTTGAAAATAAGAAATAATTCTATCCATTGTAAATTGTACAGGATGAATTGCACCACTTTGTGGAGATGCTACAAATTTGGTAACATCAATTTTTTCATTTTTAAGTTGCTCTTCAAGTGCCAAAACTAATAAAATAGTTTTTTTGCTTTCTAAAGCTTCACTCAATAATGTTTTTTGTTCATTTAGATGCTGAGCAAAAGCTTTTTTTTCTTCATTTGGTACATCTTTCATTTTTGCAAACTCTAAAGTAAGATCACCTTTTTTACCAAAAATATCTATTCGTAGAGTCTCTACGTCTTCGAGTGATAAAGCGGCATTTATTTTTTCTAACCAATCTGTATTCAAGTATTCTCCTAGTCATCTTTTAGTTTTAAAAAGTTGAAGATTGTACTTTAATCTTAATTATACTTTGGTTATACTAGAAATCATAAAAATAAAAGTACGAATTATAGGCTGATTCGGATAAATAGGAGAATTTAAAATGTGTATATTTTGTAAAATAATAAAAGGTGAAATACCAAACAAAACAATTCTCGAAGATGAAGGTTTTTTAGCGTTTGAAGATATAAATCCTCAAGCTAAAATTCATATTTTAATAATCCCGAAAATTCATATTGAAAATTTTGATGTTATGCCATCTGATGTTATGGCAAATATGACACCATTTATTCAAAAAGTGGCTTCAAAAGTTGGTATTAATGGTAGTGGATACCGAATAATCACAAACATAGGAAGAGAAGGTGGACAAGAAGTTAATCATATTCACTTTCATATGGTTGGAGGAGAACAACTAGGACCTATTCTTTAGATTCTAGTTTGCTAAAATATTATATTGAAAGTTGAACCTTCGTTTTCAATACTTTCAATCTCTAGTTTAAAATTGTGAGTGCTTAAGATATTTACGACTAGAGATAACCCAACACCTAATGAATTATTCCACCCATTTGATGATACACGATAAAATTTCTTGGTTATGTTTTCTATTTCATTTGGATTAATTCCAATTCCATGATCAATAACACTTATTTTTTCATTGTTTAAAATCACTTTTATGTTATCTTTTGAATATTTTAATGCATTTTCAACAAGATTTACAATAGCAACACCAAAAATTGTTTCATCAACTTCTTTTGTAATTTCTGTTCCTTCAAAAATAATTTCTCTATTTGGATATGCTCCTTTTAGATCATCAATTTGATTTAAAATCAACGTTTTTATATTTGTAGCTTTTATTTTCGTTTCCATTTGACCATCATCTAATCTAATTGAAAGTCTTAATCTATCGATCATATCAGTCATTTTATTTGCATTGGCTTCAATCTTTTCCAAAAATCTATCTCGTATATTTTGATTTATGTCTTTGTCTGTAAGAAGTGTTTGCGTATATCCACTAATAACAGCAATTGGATTTTTAAATTCGTGACTAATAGCTGAGATAATGTCATCTTTTTGTCTATTTGAAAGCTTTAATTTCGCAGTATATTTTGCTTTTTGTTTATTGCTTTTTACTAATGACTCAGAAACTATTGATAATAATTTCGTAATTTTATTGAATTCTGTAGAATAATTTGATTCTATTTTTTGCTCTTTTTTTTGTTTTGCAAGATTTTTTAAAAAGTTTAATATTGATGTTATTTCATATTCAATATTTTTTCCAAGTTTAAATGATGCGAATAAAGCAATACTTAAAAAGATGAAAAATATAAACATAACCTTATAACCAATTGATACAAATTCACTATCGATATGTTCTAAATCTCTGGCCATTCTTATGTAATATGGTTCGTCATTTATAACAAATTGTTTTGCTACATATAGAAAATCTTTTTTAAGCGTTTCACTGTATCTTATAGCAGATCCATATTCTTTAAATTTTGCTTGTACGATCTCGTTTCTATTAAGATGATTTTCTAACAAGCTTTTATCTTTATCTGTTTCTGCCAATACTACACCATTTTTATCAATAATAGTAATTCTAAATCCCAAATGGGTTTTTAATTCTTTAGCTTTTTCGTCTAAATTATTAAAATCTTTTGTTTCCATAGAAATGATCATAATATTGTGAAGAATACCAGTTTTAGTTTGTTCTTGCAACAAATCTTTAATCATAAAATAAAAGAAAATTCCTAGTACAAAGAAAAGTCCAATAAGAATGAGCGCAAATTTTCTGAAAAATATACTAGGTAAATTTAACAATTCTTAGCTCCACTGCAAAATATATAGCCTTCACTTCTTACTGCTTTTATATACTCTTTATCTCCATGTGGATCAATTTTATTTTTAAGTCTAGTAATAGCAACATTAACAGTTTTAGGTTTCGTGTCTATATTATCCCCCCAAACATTTTCTAATAATAGATCACGTGATAAAAGTACATCTTTATTTTTTATAAATTCAAGCAACAAATCATGCTCAAGATGTGTCAATTCAATATCAATATTATCAATATTAAATTTCTTATTTTTTGCTTGATATACGATGTCTCTTACTTTAATTGTTTCAAGTTCAATACTTGTTCTTTTAAGTAGAGCTTTAACTCTAGCTCTTAAAACATCTAAATTGAAAGGTTTTGTGATGTAGTCATCAGCTCCACGTTGAAATCCTTCAAGAATATCATCATGACTATCTTTAGCAGTAACATAAATAACTGGCTGATTGTGTCCTAATGCTCTCATATTCTGGATAAAAACACTTCCTTCAGTGTTTGGAAGGTTTCTATCCATAAGTATTAAGCTAATATTTTCTTCATTTAATATTTTTTCAACCTGAAAAGTATCAAGGCATCCTATAACATCATATCCATCTTTAGCAAGTGTGTATTCTGTTAATTCTAAAATATCCTTATCGTCTTCAACTACTAAAATAGTATACATATTCTCTCTTTGTATTTTTATAATTGATGGATTTGCCCACCATTTTTAGAATATAAAAGAAGTGACGCAATACTTAAAGCACGGTCAGCAACTTTTTCACTTTTTCTTAAAGCACTAAGCATACTATGATATTTCACAAATTCTACTTCAGTGGCTGAAGATCCTTTTAGCACATCAGTTTCTAACATTTCATACAAATCATCTGTTTTGTTTTCAGCTATAAGAGCTCTGTTGTAACACTCTTGCGCTTCGTCTCCACAATCAACATTGAACATTTGTGAAATACAAACAAGACTATCAACTGTAGATTTTTGCATAGGTAGTGCGTATTGATTTATCATAGACATATCAACTTTGCTACAAACTTCTTTGAAACCTTTAATAAAAGCTCTAGTATTTCCAGATGCTCTAATTAGTTCGTTTGTAATTTTTAAAAATGCTACCATTTCTCTTAAATCTCTAGCTTCAGGAGTATGTAGTGCAAGAGTTGTAATAATCTCTCTGTCTATCGACTCTGTTTTATTGCTAATATTTTTTATAAATAATTTAGCATTTTCAAACTTTTCCTTATCGCAATCTTTTAATGCGTCCAAAATTAATTGATTCGCACTAATTAAACAATTAACAATTTCAACAACCGCTGCTCTAGTATTTTCTAATTTTTCTTGATATTTTAATAGCATCACCCAAATCTCCCTGTAATATAATCTTCTGTTTTTTTCTCTTTTGGATTGACAAATATTTTTTCTGTTTCATTAAATTCTATTAAATCACCCAAATGAAAGAACGCCGTATAATCGGCAACTCTTGCTGCTTGTTGCATATTATGCGTAACAACAACTATTGTAAATTTCTCTTTAAGTTCAATCATTAACTGCTCAATAGTTTGAGTTGAAATTGGATCCAATGCTGAAGTTGGTTCATCCATCAAAATAACATCAGGTTTAACTGCAATAGCTCTTGCAATACATAACCTTTGTTGTTGACCACCACTTAAAGCAGTTCCTGGATCTCTTAATTTGTCTTTAACTTCATTCCAAAGTCCAGCACTTTTTAGAGAAGCCTCAACAAGTTCATCACACTCTTTACCTTTTTTCACAATACCATGCTTTAAAGGTGCATAAGAAACATTTTCATAGATACTTTTTGGAAATGGATTTGGTTGTTGAAAAACCATCCCAATTCTTTTTCTAACGCTCACTTCATCAACATCTTTTTCATAGATATCTTTTCCATCGATAAGAATTTCACCCTCAATTTTTACACCCGTTATAAGGTCATTCATTCTATTGAGACATCTTAAATATGTTGATTTTCCACATCCTGATGGCCCAATAAATGCTGTTATTTTATTTTCATAAATATTTAAATCTATACCATGTAAAGCCTGTTTGTTACCATACCATAAGTTCAAATTCCTTGAAACTATTTTTACTTTTTGATTTTCCATTCTTTGCCTTTTAACTTTTTAAAATTTCATTTTTTTGGTTTATTGCCATTTTACTTCATATTTTTTTCTAAAATATATAGCTATAGCATTCATACTAAGAAGTACACCAAGAAGAACCATTATTGCCCCACTAACTTTTTCAACATAAGCACCTTCAGGCATTCCGGCCCAAGTATATATTTGAGCAGGCATAACAGTTGCAGCACTTAAGAAATCACTAGGAGCGTCAGGACTAAATACAACCATACCAACAAAAATTAGTGGCGCAGTTTCTCCCATTGCTCTTGCCATTCCTATGATAGATCCAGTCAAAATTCCAGGAAGGCCAATAGGTAAAACATGGTCTTTTACAACCTGCCATTTAGTAAGCCCAAGACTAAATGCAGCTTGTCTAATGCTTGCAGGAACACTTCGTAAAGCAGTTCTTGAACTAACTATAATAACAGGCAACGTCATAAGTGCTAATGTAAGTCCACCAACAAGCGCCGAACTTCGAGGCATTCCAAAGAAATTAATAAATACAGAAAGACCAAGAAGACCAAAAAGTATTGATGGAACTGCTGCTAGGTTATTAATATTAATCTCAATAATATGTGATATTTTATTATCTTTTGCAAATTCTTCAAGATATATAGCAGTCATTACACCAATTGGAAAAGCAACAGCCATACATACTAAAATGGTCATAATTGAACCTATAACAGAACTGTAAAATCCACTGTTTTCAGGAATCTTTGAATCACCAGTTGTAAAAAATACAACATTAAATTTTTGTTCAACTTGACCTAATGCTTGAAGTTCTTTTAAAGTTGCAATCTCATCATCATTTAAAGTATTGTTATGCCCTTTAAGATACTGATCAACTTCATCATCAGCTAAAACCCATTCATTAATTGTTTTATTCATAACTGTTGGATTGGCTTCTACGTAAGCTGGCATATCTCTAAACCAAGCACGGCTCACTAATGTCTCATATTTTTCTTCAACAGCATAAATACTATCAGCAACCGTTTCTGCGCTATATGTAATTGGTACTTGCACGTATGCTTGTTTAAAAGATGGTATCCCTTTGTTAATAATATCTGTAAAAAATATTATTAAAAATACTAGTGAAAAGATAAGTGCAGATAAGCTTAAACTTTTAAAAAATTTATCAAGCAAATGTCTTTTTGTTAGCGATGGATCATAAAATGGATTATCCAATTTATTTTGTTTTTTATTATTAACTTTATTTTTCATAGATTACTCGATTTGTATTTTTCTTTAAAAACTCTAATTGTGTACACGCTAACTATGTTCAAAATAAGCGTAACAACAAATAGTACAAGACCAAGAGCAAATGCACTTAGTGTTTCAGGTGTACCGAATGCATGATCACCTGTTAGGGCATCAACAATTCTTACGGTTACAGTTGTCATGTCTTCTAGAGGATTTGCACTTAAATTAGCTCTTACACCAGCTGCCATAACAACAATCATTGTTTCACCAATGGCTCTAGAAATACCAAGAAGTACAGATGATATAATTCCAGGCATAGCAGCAGGAACAACAATAAACTTGATAGTTTCACTTTTTGTCATTCCAAGAGCCAAACTACCTTTTCTCATGCTGTCAGGAACACTAGTGATTACATCATCGCTAAGTGAGGCAATGATTGGAATAATCATTATACCCATAACAATTCCACAAGCAAGAGCATTATTAAATGATGCTTCCATTCCAAAGTAGCTAGCAATATCAACAACTACAGGAGCAACTGTTATGGCTGCAAAGAATCCGTATACAACAGTTGGTATTCCAGAAAGTGTTTCAAGCATGGGCTTAGCAATATTTCTAGTTGCGTTTGATGCATATTCTGATAAATAAATCGCACTATACACACCAATTGGAACAGCAACTAAAAGTGCAATTGCTGTTATCATAAAAGTTCCTGTAAAAATAGGAACCGCACCATATTTTGCACCTTCTACACCAGGAGACCACTCCGTTCCTGTTATAAAGTACCAAAAACTTTCCATCTTAAAGAATTCTATCGCTTCAAAAAGAATAGAAAATAAGATTCCAAAAGTTGTAAATATTGTTACAGCCGTTGCTGCTATAAGAATATATACAATAAGTGATTCTTTAATCTTTGTAGACTTGTTATTATTTGTAAATGTTTCCATATTTCTCCAATAAGAAAAGGGCAGATAAATCTATATCCACCCTTTTGCCATTTTGTTTGTTTTAGTTATTTAGATTTTAAATTAGCCGCTGTAAGCATTTTGTGTGATATAGCATTTTTAATAGCTAATGCTCTTTCAGCTTTATCAGAAGGAATTAATCCAATTCTTTTTAAAGCTCCTCTGTCACCAATTTGTTTTTCACTCATAAACATACCAATATATTGGTTTATAGATGGTTTTGCTTTTACGTGATCATTTTTAACATAGAAGTATAAAGTTCTAGAAATTGGATATTTTTCTGAAGCAATGTTTGCTGGTGTTGGATCAAATCCATCAACTTTTGCACCACTGACTTTATTTCCATTTTCTTCTAAGAAACTATATCCAAATACACCGATAGCATTTTTATCTTTAACTAATTTTTGAACGATTAAGTTGTCATTTTCACCACTATCAATATAAACACCATCTTGTCTAACTTTGTTATAACCTTTTTTGAATCCAGCACCTAAATAAAGGTCGCTTTTTTCAGTATTATGAATCATAACCATCTCTTCAAAACTATCTCTTGTTCCAGAAGATTTTGGAGGACCATAAACTCTAATATCTCTATTTGGAAGTGATTTATCTATATCTGACCATTTTTTGTATGGATTTTTAACTAAACTTTTACCATCAAGAGAAGGAACTTGCTCAGCTACTGCTAAAAAGATTTGCATTCTTGATAACGATAATGCTGGATTTGTTTTCGATTGAGCGATTGCAATTCCATCTGCACCAATCATAGCTTCAGTAATATTTGTTACTCCATTTTGCGCACAAGTTGCAAATTCAGAAGCTTTCATTCGTCTACTTGCATTTGTAATATCTGGTGTATCCATACCATTACCACTACAGAATATTTTCATACCACCGCCTGTACCAGTTGATTCAACTATTGGTGTAGCCATTTTTGTTGTTGCTCCAAATTGTTCAGCTATTGCTGAAGAGAATGGATATACAGTACTTGATCCTACTATTCTTATTGGATCTTCTGCTTGTGCACTAATGTTAAGTGCTATAACTGCTGCTAATGCTAAAACTGTTTTTTTCATTTTCGTTCTCCTAAATTTTTAATCAGCGGAAGTATAAAACATGAAAGTTACAAGGCGGTTACATTTTGTGTTATTGTAAATTTGGTTCTGATAAACAAATATATGATATATTGTCAATTATAAAATTACACAATAAGGATAAGTACAAATAATGGAAAAAAGCTGTGATGCCCCCTCGAGGCAAAGTTTAAGAGATTTTACAGAAGACTATTGGGATATATTTGTTGGCGTTGGCTCAATATTGCTTTCGCTTTATTTTAATAAATTAGGTTTTGGCGGCTTCGCAACATTTTTTGCAGCAGTTGGTATTGGATGTTTATCCTTAAGTGTTTCGGAGGTAGCTGAAATACTTTCTCTTAGATTGCAAGAACCTTATGGAAGTTTAGTATTAACTCTTAGTGCTGTAGTTGTTGAGATTATGCTTTTGTATATTATTTTACTTCAAGCTTTTACAAATCCGGAAGTTATAGAAACCGTCAAAGGCGGTATAATTTCAGCAGTAATAGTTGACATGAATGTGCTCCTTGGTATTGCTGTTTTTCTAGGAGGTTTAAAGTTCTCAGAACAAGAACATAACAAAGAAACATCTAGTACATATACTACGATACTTTATGTTACAGGAATAGCATTATTGGTTCCTAGTTTATTAAATGAAGTTTCGCATGAAAAAAACGCAGTCTTTGAAGCATCAGTTTATATATCTTTATTATTGTTATTTTTCTATTTCATTATCATTATTTTCCAAACAAAAACACATACACACTTTTTTAAGCAAACAGCCAGAAGTAGAATATTTAGAATAAAAAGAAAAATGGCAAAAAAAGAAATTGAAGATGATCAAGAAGATGATGACGATTATATTTTTGAAAAATTTAGTAATTTAGGATTAATAGCAACTATATTTGTATTTATTGCAATTATTGCAATGGGAGCTGAAATATTTGCAATGGATGGTGTGAGACTCGCTAAAGAATATGGAATATCGGCAGGTATTTGTGGGCTTATTATCGCTATTGTTGCTGTTAGTCCGGAGATAATGACAGCAATCAAAGCTGCAAAAAATGATGAGATCCAAAGAGTTGTAAATATTGCAATGGGAGCCTCAACAGTTTCTATTCTTTTAACTGTTCCGATTTTAATGGCTTTAGCTTATGCAAGTGGAATTCGTTTTGAACTAAACTTCAATCCCTTAGAGATTGGCGCGTTAATTTTAACTATTATTTTGGCTTGGAAAACAACAGATGATGGCCATACTAACTATTTTGAAGGTATCGCACATTTAATGTTTTTTGTGGCTTTCGCTATTATCGCGGCTTATTATTAATCTATTTTCTCAAGACATAGTTACAAAAGTTGTTATTTGCTTGTAACTATGTCTTTTTGTTTTTGTTTTTTTGATGGATCTTTTTCTACATAAATAGTCTTTAAAGTCCATGGATCAAGTTCCGTATAATACATAAGAGTTGAATATGTAGATGGAGTTGGTGTAAAAACTTGAACTTGTTCAGGATTTAATTTCAAGTCACTATTGGCAAAATCTTTTAAATCTTTCATATCTTTTTCGGTACACCCTGGATGAGCGGCGATCATATAATAAGTTAAAAACTGTTTTTTTCCAGTTTGTTTGTTTAGATTTTCAAATTTTGATTTAAAGTCTTGCAATACATTCTTGCTTGGTTTCCCCATCATTTTTAGAACTTTTGTTTCACTGTGTTCTGGCGCTATTTTCATTTGACCACTCACATGATGCTCAACTATTTCTTTTAAATATTCTTCACCATAATATTTGTCTTCGTTGATAAGATCGTATCTTATTCCACTATTAACGAAAACTTTTTTAACACTTGGTATTTTTCTAATATTCTGAAGTAAAGTTATGCTTTTTTTATGGTTTGGTTTTAGAGTAGGGCAGATTGCATATTCATCATGCTTTGGATTTTTGTTGTTTTCAAACATTTTAAATCCTGTACATCTTTTAGTTTCACAAACTCCTTCATCAAGTTTTTTGTTACATTCATAACCGTACATGTTTGCTGTAGCTCCACCAACATCACTAATGATCCCTTTCCATTTAGGATTTGTAGTAAAATCCTTAACCTCATTTAAAATAGATGTTTCACTTCTGCTTCTTATTGTTCTGCCCTGATGAACAGAAATAGCACAAAAATTACATTCACCATAACAACCATGATGAGTCGTAACCGAAAATCTTATCGTTTCCATTGCTCTAACTTTTCCATCTTTTAAATAGTATGGATGAACTTCTCTTTCATAAGGCAAATCGTAAACATTATCAATTTCTTTCTCATTCATATAAAATTGAGGAGGATTTTGGATTAAGTATCGTCCATTGTGCTCTTGATAAAGACCATTTGAGCTAAGAGGATCGTTGTTTTTGTAAAATAAATGAAACATTTTGATGAATTCATGTTTATCTTTTTGACATTCACTAATTGATGGTAGTTTGATATATGATTCAACTGGTTCTTTGGATATATAACAAACACCTCTTACATCTTTAGCATCGCCTTTTGTTTGAAGCGCATTTGCTAGCTCAAGAACACTCTTTTCTCCCATGCCATAAATTAAATAATCAGCTTTTGCATCAAAAAGTTGAGAGCCTCTAACTTTATTTGTCCAAAAATCATAATGAGCAACTCGTCTAAGGCTTGCTTCAATACCACCTAAAACAATAGGAACAGTATTTTTGAAATACTGTCTTATTAAGTTTGTATAAATTAAGTTTGCCCTATCAGGTCTTTTTGTATTTTTTTCACCAGGAGTAAAGTCATCATTATTTCTGAATTTTTTAAGCGCAGTATAATTTGCAACCATACTATCAACTAATCCGCTACTAACTCCCCAAAATAGAGTAGGTTCGCCAAGTCGTGTAATATCATCTGGAGTATCATAAGAAGGTTGAGCAATTATCCCAACTTTGTAGCCATTTTGAATAAGTAATTTACCGATAATTGCCATACCACTATATGGACTATCTATATATGTGTCACCACTAACTAAGATAATATCAAGCTTATCCCAGCCTAACTCTATAAGTTCTTTTTTGGTTGTTGGTATAAACATGATTTTTCTTGTATTGATTTTTTAGTTTTAAAAGAGTAGAAAAGTTCTACTCTGATTTTCTGATTCTTATGCTTAATTCTTTTAATTGCTCATTATCAACTTCACTAGGTGCTTTAGTTAATAAACATTGAGCTTTTTGTGTCTTAGGGAACGCAATAACATCTCTTATACTATCGGTTCTAGCAAGAAGCATAATAAGTCTATCAAATCCAAGTGCAAATCCACCATGAGGTGGTGCACCAAATTCTAGAGCATCAAGTAAGAAGCCAAATTTCTCTCTAGCTTCCTCATCACTAATTCCCATAATATCAAATACTTTTGCTTGAATATCTTGTTTATGAATTCTTATACTTCCTCCACCAAGCTCTGTACCATTTAAAACAATATCATAAGCTATTGATGAAATTTCTTCAAGATCCTCAAGATTGTCTAAATTTTTTGGCATTGTAAATGGGTGATGCAGTGCTTTTGTTCTTCCATTTTCAACTTCAAACATTGGAAAATCAACAACCCATAGGAATTCAAACGTATCATTTGGAATAATATCCATTTCACGTGCAAGGAATAATCTAAATCTTCCCATATAATCCCAAACAGTTTTTTTATCTCCAGCTCCAAAGAATACAACATCTCCAGTTACAAGACCTGTTCTTTTAACAATTTCTTCCAAATCTGACTCTGAGAAAAATTTAGTAAGAGGACCTTTTAATCCATCTTCTTTCATTTGGAAATAACCAAGCCCAGAAGCTCCGAATTTTCTAACAAAATCTTCAAATGATTTCATTTGTCTTTTTGAAAAAATATTATCCCCATTAGGACATCTTAATGCTTTGATTCTATTTTTTTTAGGATCACTTGCGATACTACTAAATATCTCATTTGTACTATTAGCAAAAATATCAGAAACTTCAACCATAGGCATAGCAAATCTCATATCTGGTTTGTCACTACCGTAGATTTCCATTGCATCATTATAAGTCATTCTATTGAATTTTGATGGTATTTCATGACCAGCGGCTTTGAAAATATTTACTATTAATTCTTCAGCTACCGCCATAACATCTTCTTGGTTACAAAAACTCATCTCAACGTCTATTTGAGTAAATTCTGGCTGTCTATCAGCTCTTAAATCCTCATCTCTAAAACATTTTGCAATTTGATAATATCTATCAAAACCACTTACCATTAGTAATTGTTTGAAAAGTTGTGGAGACTGTGGAAGTGCGTAAAATTCACCACCATGAACTCTTGATGGAACTAGATAGTCTCTTGCACCTTCAGGAGTTGATTTTGTCAAAATAGGAGTTTCAACATCTAAAAATCCTAAATTGTCAAGCGTATTTCGTGCAGCAATTCCAACTTTACTTCTTAATTTAAATATATTGTATGATTTTTCAGTTCTAAGTTCCAAGAATCTATTTTTTAGTCTAATCTCCTCATTTACTTTTTCATCACCAAGTTCAAAAGGCATAGGCTTACTTCTATTTTCAATAATTAAACTATCAACAACAATTTCAATTTTACCAGTTTTTAAACGAGGATTTTCTAATCCTTCTCCTCTAGCTCTTACTTTACCAGTTACTATTAGAACAAATTCATCTCTAACTTTGTCTGCTACTTCCCAAGCTGATTTATTATCAGCAGGATCACAAACAAGTTGAACTAGGCCGTCTTTGTCTCTTAAATCTATAAAAATTAATCCACCGTGATCTCTTCGGCTATTTACCCAACCAGCTACCGTTACGGTTTCGCCAATGTTGTTTTCTGTTACATCCGTGCAATAATGTGTTCTCAAAATTATCCTTTTAAAAATTGTAATAAGTGGCGATTATACCCTAAAAGGCTTAATAATCTGGAAAAAGATAGTTGAATATTAAATCCAACCCTTCTTTTTGAAAATATAAATAGGCAAAATAGATGAAATAACCATTAGTACTACAGAAAACATGTATCCATAAGTCCAAGAAAGTTCTGGAAGAATTTCAAAGTTCATCCCATAAATACTTGCTATAAGAGTAGGTGGTAGGAAAATAACATTTACAATAGTAAACATTTTAATAACCCTATTTTGTTCAATGCTCAAAACACCAAGGAAGATATTTTGAAGATAATCTAATCTTTCAAAATTGAATTCTGTGTAATCTATAAGTGACTTAATATCTTTAAGCATAATTTGAACATCACTTTTTAATTTTTCTGATAATTTTGAAGATTTTAAAAATGCAGTTAATATTCTTTGTTTATCTGTCAAGTTTTCTCTAATTTTCATATTAAGATCTTCAAAGGCAGAGATTTTCTCAAGTACTTCTTCATCGTCATTTTTATAATCTGTAAAGACAAATTTTCTCAAACTTGTAATATCTCTTGAAAGTTTCTCAATAATGTCTGCATCAGCATCAATTCTAATATCAAGTATGTGGCAAATAATATCAAACCCATCTCTGTAATCTTTTGGAGATGCTTTAAATTTTTTGGTCATTTCATCGAAAGTTAATAAGTTGATATATCTAATTGAGATTAGAAGTTTGTTATGAAGAATAAAAGAGACAGTTTCATTTTTTGGTGTCAATGCATTTGAAACAAGGAAATAACTATTTATTTCTATCTTATTGCTTTCTTCCCAATACCTAGAACTGATCTCAATCTCTTCACTTTCTTGCTTTGTTGGAAATAAAATATCAAAATTCTTTTCTATAAAATTCTTTTCTTTAACAGTTGGTGAATGCATATCTATCCAGATAACATTTTCTTTCATTTCAGTAGTTATAATATCGAGAGATTCCTCAATTTCAACAACTTTAAGTCTATTGCTATTATTCATAGTGTAAAAAATTATCATATTTTATTACCTCCTAATTTGGGCGTATGATACAAAAAAATTACTTTTTTAGGTATAAAATAATCTTTTATTTTATGATCTAATTTGTAATCATGGATAATCTATAATTAAGTATTCTTTAACTACAATCGCAAACTTATTTACAAAAAAGGAAAAGATGTCATGAAAAGAACATACCAAGCACATAACACTCCTAGAAAAAGAACTCACGGTTTTAGAGCTAGAATGGCTACAAAAAATGGACGAAGAGTTTTAAGAGCTAGAAGAGCAAAAGGTAGAAAGAGATTAGCTGTTTAGATAAACAACATCGGGTTAAATCTACAAAAGAATTTAACCGAATCTACAAAAGCAACATTAAGTGGCATACTCACTCATTTGTTGCTTTTTTTAAATCCTCACAACAAACTAAATTAGGCTTTGTAGCATCGAAAAAAGTTGGCAATGCTGTCAATAGAAATAGAGCAAAAAGACTTCTTAGATCAATAATTTTAAAAAATGAATCAACACTACCATCAGGCGAATACGTATTTGTAGCAAAAGAAGATATTTTAAAGTGTACTTACGCGGTTTTATCTAAAGATTTTACATATGCTATGAAAAAAATGGGCTTGAACAAGGCATTAGTTGAATAGAATCTTTTTATCTATAATTAACTTCTATCAAAAATATATTTCAATCATTTCACATGGGAGCTGCAGATATCATCCTACGTGCTCAGAATATGCAAAAATAAATTTCCAATTTAATAATACTTTTTATGCTTTGTATTTTACTTTAATTAGAATTTTAAGCTGCAATAAGCTTTTTGAAGGTGGTTTTGATTATCCTAAAGTAAAATATAAAATAAATAATGTAATTTTTAAAAAGATTAAGATAAAATTCTGGCTTATTCCAATAAATAATGATAAATATTATGTAATTAAAAACTGGGATAGAAATAGACAAAATATCAAATAAAATACTAGGATAATTAACAGATGGGCATGACTAACAATACTCTCAATAAAGAAAATACACAAAAAAAGATTTTAATAGCAACAATCATTTCGTTTGCATTTTTCATAGGATATGATTTTTTATATCTTCAGCCACAACAAGAATTAGCTAAACAAACACAACAAAAAGAGGCTCAAGCTTTAAAGCAACAATCTGAACAAACTCCACTTGTTAGTCAAATTGCAGGTGAAGCAAATAGCTCAGCAGCAAATAATGCTCCTTCTGTTCATGCAAATAATGCAAATGAAATTATTTCAACTATTAAAACAAAAACCTCAAATATTGAAATAGATAGCTTCGGAAGAATTGCTCAAATTACACTTACAACACATAGATTTCAAAATGAACAACATAATGCTATAAAATTATTTACACCAAGTCAGCTAAAACCACTTGAAGTAAGATTTTTTGATGCAAAAGTAAATGAAGAAGCATTTAAAATAAAAGCACAAGCAAGTTCAAAAGTTCTTGATGCTAGCTCAGAACCTGTTAAACTAACTATTACTCAAACATTGTCAACAACTACACTTACTAAAGATTTAACTATTTATCCAGATGGACATTATGATTTAGATATCGCTACTAGTAATAAACAAAATTATTTTATTACTCCAGGATTCCGTCCAGATGTTTTAGCTGATGTTTATGCCGACCATGGTTCATTGCTAATTAAAAATGATGGAACATTAAACATTGTAGAAGATGAGGATTTGGATTCAAATGCAGAATTTGTAGGTATTCACGCAGCTTCTGCATTTGATAGATACTATGCAACTGTACTATACAACTTTGACAAAAATCTTCAAGTAACTCTTATGAGCAACAAGGATAAATCACCAGAAGCATTTATTCATATTATGAATAACGCTAAACTATCAGGATATGTTGGACCAAAAGATTATAATGCACTTAATGCTTTAGATGAAAAACTTACGAGTGTGATTGAATATGGATGGTTTACATTTATTGCTAAACCTATGTTCTCAATGCTTCAATATATTTATAATTATGTTGGAAACTGGGGTTGGACAATTGTAATTTTAACAATTCTTGTTAAGCTTATTTTATTACCACTTTCTCATAAGGGTATGGTAAGTATGAATAGATTGAAAGAGCTTGCTCCTAAAATCAAAGCTATTCAAGAAAAATATAGTGATGATAAACAAAAAGCTTCTATGCACATGATGGAGCTTTATAAATCAGAAGGTGCAAACCCTATGGGTGGATGTTTACCTATCATACTTCAAATTCCAGTTTTCTTTGCTATTTATAGAGTTTTAATTAATGCTATAGAGTTAAAAGGAAGTGAATGGATTTTATGGATTAATGATTTGTCTGAAATGGATCCTTATTATGTACTTCCTATTTTAATGGGAGTTACAATGTATGTTCAGCAAAGAATTACACCGTCTCAAATTCAAGATGAAATGCAACAAAAAATATTCCAATGGTTACCAGTTGTATTTACTGTGTTTTTCTTATGGTTCCCTGCAGGACTTACTCTGTACTGGTTTATAAATAATCTAGTTACTGTTTCTCAACAATATTATGTAAATAAAATTTTTGCAAAAGAAAAAATAGCTAGACACGAAAAACATTTGGCAACAAAACATACAAACGAGAAATAATCGTCAAGGAATATTCAAAATGAAAGAACTCCAAGAAGATTTCATCGCATTTGAAGGAGCTACACTTGAAGAAGCTTATAAAAAAGCTTCTATTCAATTTGCATGCTCTATTATTGATTTAAAAAGTGATATTATTCAGGCTCCAAGTAATGGATTTATGGGTCTTTTTAAAAAAAATGCAATAATTAAAGTTTACAGAACAGACAGAAAAGATTCAACATCTGAGTATGAAAATTTCCAAAAAAGCATAAAAAAAGACGAGATTCATATCAAAGACATAACTTTTGAAATGAAAGCAATACACACTGATATACAGCAAAATGAAAATAGTAACAAAACAAAACAGTCTTTGGAAAGTAATGAGAGCACTATATTTAATACTTTTTATGAAAAGAAAGCTGAAAATATTAGTGAGATTAGATTAATAAAAAACGATAAGATTCTAGAAGAAATTAAGTTTAAGATCGATGAATTATTTTCGTATTTACCATACGAAATTGACCCTGTACACGTATCTTATTATGATGATAATACTCTGTATGTTGAGCTTTGTGGTAAAGATAGTGCATTGCTAATCGGTAAAGAAGGATATAGATATAAAGCTATTTCTTATGTTTTATTTAATTGGATTCATGAAAAATATAATTTAATGATAAGATTGGAAATAGCAGAGTTCCTAGTTTCACAAGAAGAAAGTATACATAAGTATTTAATTCCCGTTATTGAAACTATTAGAATTGACGGCTTTTATAAAACAAAATACCTAGATGGTATATTGATACATATTGCTTTAACAAGATTAAGAGATGAATTTCCTGATAAATATATAGCAGTTAAGAGCAATATAAAAGGCGAAAAATATATTCTTGTAAACGAATACAGAAAATAATTCTGGGATAAGTGAGACCAAAATGTTTGACAACGATACAATAGTAGCTATTGCTACAGCAAGTGGAATGGGTGCTATTAGTATCATAAGATTAAGTGGCAAGAACTCTTTAAAAATAGCAAAAAAGATCACAAAAAAAGATGATTTAACTCCACGATTAGCATCATTAACTAAACTTTATGATTTTAATGGGGATATGATTGATGAATCTTTGGTCATATATTTCAAAAACCCACATTCATTTACAGGCGAAGATGTAGTTGAATTTCAATGCCATGGTGGTATGGCTCTTACAAATATGATTTTAGATACCACACTTAAATTTGGTGCTAGATTGGCCAATGGTGGTGAATTTTCAAAACGAGCATACTTAAATGGAAAAATAGATCTTACTCAAGCTTATGCTATCAGTAAATTAATAGAAGCTAAAAGTGAAGATGGTGTTAAGCTTTTGGCTCGTCAATTAAAGGGCGAATTAAAAGATTTTGTTGAAGAAATTCGTAAAGATCTTTTATTTATTTTAGCTTATGTTGAAGTTAGTATTGATTATGCTGAAGAAGATTTACCAGATGATATTTATTCTACAATCAAAATAAAATTATCACAAATAGATCATAAGCTTCAAGTCGCATTAGATTCAAGTAAACGTAGAGATGGAATGATAGATGGCTTTAAGGTAGCAATTGTTGGGAAACCAAATGTTGGCAAGAGTTCATTATTAAATAAATTGTTGAATTTTGATAGGGCTATTGTTAGCAATATCGCTGGTACAACTCGTGACACTATCGAAGAGAACATCAAAATTGGTACACATATCATTAAAATTGTTGACACAGCTGGAATCAGAGACACTCATGAAGCTATTGAAAAAATAGGTATAGAAAAATCAATACAAGCAATTAGAGAATGTGATATTGTGGTTGCAGTTTTTGATAATAGTAGTATGTTTGATGAAGAGGATTCAAAAATTGTTCAACTTTTAAATAATAGCGATAAAGAGAAAATTTTCGTTTTAAACAAATGTGATTTAGAAAATAAATTAGAAAGAACTTTGCTGGGCAAAATAGATGTAGAACTAAGCATTTCAAAGAATATTACTAATAATTCACTTGAAAATCTAATTACAGCATTCAATAGAATACTAAATAGTAGAACATCATCAACTGATGGTATTGCTTTTATTTCAAAGTTTCAGATAATTAGTGTTGAAGATTCATTGTCACATATCAGACAAAGTGTTAAATCTCTAGAAACAGGGGAGTTGGAAATTTTTTCATATCATATAAATGACGCGCTTGAAAATATTTCAAAAATAACTCGACCATATGAGCACAAAGAGATGCTGGATGTTATGTTTGGAGAGTTTTGTCTAGGAAAATAGTAATCCTAGACAATTATATTAAGTACGAGGCGATATTGTAAACAATAAAGCTCATAATCCACGCTACTATTGTTGTGAAAACAAATAAATACCCCAGATATCTATAGCCTCCACTTTCTTTTGCAAATACCATAGAAGCTGCAAAGCAAGGTAAATAAATCATAACAAATGTAATAAAAGCAATTGCAGTAGGCAGTGGAATCTGTTTTTTTAACTCTTGCAAAAGTCTATCGTCTGTTTCTGTTGCATCTTCTCCTACATTATAAAGTATTCCCAAAGTTGCTACTACAACTTCTTTTGCAGCCAATCCAGTTTCTAGAGCAACAGATAATCTCCAGTCAAATCCAAGAGGAGCAAACATAGGTTCACTAGCTTTTCCTAGTTGACCTAAATAACTATTTTCCAATTGAGTTTTCGGATTATCTGTTCCATTGTTTGGATAGTTACTAGCAAACCATATTATTATAGTTGCTGCCAAAATAAATGTCCCTGCTTTTTTTAAATACGAATAAGCTTGATTTGAAACAACCATATACATAAGTTTTAATGTTGGGAATCTGTATTTTGGCATCTCCATAACAAAAGGCTCATCTGCTCCCTTGAAAACAAATTGACGAAGCAGTTTAGCCATTAATAAACCAAGAATGGCTCCACTGATATAAATAATAAATAGGATGTTACCGGCTTGTTCAGGAGAGAAGAATGCACCAGCAAAAAGTACATAAACTGGCAATTTAGCTCCACAACTCATAAAGCCAATAATAAACAGAGTAATCAATCTGTCTTTTTCATTTTTAAGTGTCCTTGTTGCCATATATGCAGGTACACTACAACCAAATCCTGTAACTAGTGGTATGAAACTTTTCCCATGAAGTCCAAACTTATGGAAAAATCCATCAAGTAAAAAAGCTACTCTGCTCATATATCCAGTTGTTTCAAGTAGAGTAATTCCAATATAGAGAATAATAATATTTGGTAAGAATAATACTACAGCACCTACACCAGCAATAATTCCATCAGAAATTAATGATCTTAATCCATCATGAGATATTTCATTTCCAATTGTTTGGCCTAGCCAAGCAAATGCCATGTCTATATAATCCATAGGGATTGCACCAAGAGTAAATGTTAGTTGAAATAAAATCCACATAAAAAACAAAAATATTGGAACACCAAAAATATTATGAATCAATATGTCATCAATTTTGTTAGTTAATGTTTTTTTATTTTTTGGCCTACTGCATATTATTGTTTCCGCTTTTAAACCTTTTGCAATAGCATGAAATTCATCATTGATGATCTCGTTAATATTTTCACTTTCATAATAAGTGTATATCTTTTCTGTTGCAATTAATAGTATTGGCTGTATTTGAGCAAAAATAGGTTTGTCGTGAATGTATGAATAAAACTTTTCATCTTCAAATAATAATTTTATTGCCATTTCACGACTCGTTAGGTCTTTATATCTAAAGCTTTTGTTTTCAAAAAACTTAGTTAGATGAAATAATTCTTCTTCAAAAGTATCACTTAGATTTATAGTTGGAATTAATCTTTTTTCATTATCATAATAAGTGTGCACGATATCCAAAAGATCATCGATCCCCTCTTTTGTATGAGATGATACAGTAACAGTTGGTATTCCAGTTATTGCTTCTATTTGTTTTGCATCAATCTCTATGCCTTCTTTTTTTGCTTCATCATACATATTTAAAGCAATAACCATCTTTTTGTTTAGGTTCATAAGCTCAAGAGTTAATAATAAGTTTCTTGTTAGGTGGGTTGAATCTATCACATTAATTATGATGTCATATTCTTCATTGTTTAAATAATTCTTCGCAACCTTTTCTTCACTAGAAAATCCATTTATTGAATATGTTCCTGGTAAATCAATCATTTCCATCAAGTGACAATGATGTTCAAAACAAATTTCAGCTTTTTCCACAGTAACACCACTGAAATTACCAACTTTTAGGCGAGAATTACTCATGGCATTTATCAGTGAGCTTTTTCCAACATTTGGCTGACCTGCAAGTACTATTTTCATAGGTTTCATTTTGTATCCTCTATAATTTCAACTTCTATATTTAAAGCTTCCTCAAATCTTAATGCAATTAATGTATCATCAATATTAACGCCTATTGTATTTTTCGAAAAGCTTACATTCTCGATTTTTAATAATGCGCCCTTTATCATTCCGAAAGAATAAAATCTCTTTTTTAATTCAGTTTCACAGTTTATACTTTTTATAATTGCTATTTGATTTGTAACCAAATCTGATAATTTCATTTTTTGCTCCATTGATAAATAATCATAATGATAACTATTATTATTTAAAAGCTAACTTAAAATTATTGACAATTGTATCTACGTAAATATATGTAAATATCTTGATAAAAATATCAAGATCTACTTTGTTTATAATTTATAATGATTGTTTGTTTGAATATATTAAATTGAGTTTGTTGTATTTTAAAAGTGGCGCGGTCGACGAGGCTCGAACTCGCGACCTCCTGCGTGACAGGCAGGCATTCTAACCAACTGAACTACGACCGCAACTTTAAAATTGTGCTATTTTCTAAAAGATTAAAAAATAAGCGAAATGGTGATCCCAAGGGGATTCGAACCCCTATGGTTGGAATGAAAATCCAAAATCCTAACCATTAGATGATGGGACCACTATATGGTGGTCGATGCAAGACTCGAACTTGCGACATCTACCTTGTAAGGGTAGCGCTCTACCAACTGAGCTAATCGACCATGAATGGTAAACAAAAAGTATGTTTAAAAATCGTGCAAATTGCTTTGCGTGTATTTATAAATAAAAAATTTTTTTATAAATGGTGAACTGTGATGGATTCGAACCATCGGCCTCCTCATTAAAAGTGAGATGCTCTACCGGCTGAGCTAACAATTCATTAAAATATTTTAAATAGTTACCTATATAAAATGGAGTGGAATTATATTTAAAAAATATTTTTTTGTCAAGGACTTTTGTTATAAATTTTGTAATTTGTCTAGAAGCATATCTAAAGCACTATTCATTGACTGTATTTGCACTTCTTTTCTCCCACCAATAAAATGAAATTTTCGTATATCAGAATGCCCAAAAATATTTTTGACTCCAATTACGACAGTTCCAACTGGTTTATCTTCGGTTCCGCCATTGGGGCCTGCAACCCCACTTACAGCTATTGCGTATGTAGCTTGAAATTTTTTCAAAACACCATCAAGCATTTCATTAACAACCTCGATACTAACTACACCATTATCGATCATTGTTTGTTTATTTACGCCGAGTTCCTGTTCTTTTATATTGTTTGAGTATGTAACAATTGAGCCCTTAAAAATATCAGAACTACCAGAAATTTCAGTAATTTTTGAAGCAATAAGACCACCTGTGCAACTTTCTGCGCATGTTAATGTGTAGTTATTTCTTCTTAGAATTTGTTGTAAGTGTATATTTTCACTATTTGTCATTATTTTTCTCTTTGTTTAATTTTTGACCATTAATAACTTAATAGTTTTTTAAAATCTTAATTTTCAAATCATATTAGCTAATCAATGATAATAAGATTAAGTGCGATTTTACCTTTTTTTATGTAATATCGCGAATATTTAAGCCAAGGACAATCATATGATAGATTATAAAGACACTTTATTATTACCAACTACACCATTTCCAATGAGGGGAAATCTTCCTCAAAATGAACCGAAAAAATATAAAGAATGGAATGAACAAAATGTTTATAACAAAATGAAATTAAATAGGGTTGGGGCACCAACTTTTACACTTCATGATGGTCCACCTTATGCAAATGGAAATATTCATATTGGCCACGCTTTAAATAAAATCCTAAAAGATATGATTGTTAAATATCATTATTTTGATGGTAAATCAACTAGATTTACACCTGGTTGGGATTGTCATGGTCTTCCAATTGAACAAAAAGTGGAAGAAAAGATAGGAACAGAAAAGAAAAAAATACTTCAAAAAAGCAAGTTGAGAGAGCTTTGTAGAGAGCATGCTGGTAAATTTATTGCCATTCAAAAAGAAGAATTTAAAAGCTTAGGGATCATTGCAGATTGGGAAAATCCTTATTTAACTATGGATTTTAAATTTGAAGCAAATATTTATAGAGAACTTATAAATATTTCAAAACAAGGTCTTTTGATTCAAAGAAGCAAGCCAGTTCATTGGTCTTGGGCTGCTGGTACAGCATTAGCTGAGGCTGAAATTGAATATAAAGACAAAATAAGTCCATCAATTTATGTTGCCTTTAAATTAGAAAATATTGATGCAAGTGTTATTATTTGGACAACTACACCTTGGACATTACCTGCAAATACAGGAATCGCTTTAAATGGCGAAGAAGAATATGTTAAGACTAGTGATAAATTTATTGTTGCTAAAAAACTTTACGCCGAAGCAAAAGAAAATGGAATAATTCATGGTGATATCTTGGAATCAATCAATCCAAAAGATTTAGAAAATACTTTTGCTTTAAATCCATTGAATGGTAGAAAATCCAAAGTTATTTTAGGTGATCATGTTCTTATGGATAGTGGAACTGGTGCAGTTCATACAGCTCCTGGACACGGTGAGGATGATTACAAAGTAGGGCTTAGATACAACCTTGAAGTGTTGATGCCTGTTGATAGTGAAGGAAAATATGACAACACTATCGTTAGAGAAAAACTGCTTCCTAATCCAGAACAATACGTAGGAACTCATGTTTTTAAAGCGAATGAAATTGTTATGGAACTTTTAGGTGAAGCACTTTTAAAAAGAGTTGATATCACACATTCGTATCCACACTGTTGGAGAACACATAAGCCTGTAATATTTAGGGCGACTAAACAATGGTTTATTGCTATTGATGAAGTTTATGGTAAAAACCAAAAGACACTTCGAGACAATTCTTTGGATTGTTTAAAAGATATTAAGTTTTATCCAGAACATGGAATAAATAGATTATCATCAATGATTGAGAATAGACCAGATTGGTGTATTTCTAGACAACGAGATTGGGGTGTACCGATTGCATTTTTTAGAAATAAAGTTACTGATACTATTGTTTATGATGAAAAAGTTTTGAATTATGTAGCTATGATTTTTGAGCAAAAAGGTGCTGATGCTTGGTATGATTTAAGTATTGAAGAACTTCTTTATCCAGGAAGCGGGCTGAACCCGAATGATTTAGAGAAAACTATGGATATCTTGGATGTATGGTTTGATAGTGGAAGTACTCAATATGCTGTATTAAAAAGTAGAAACTATGATGCTGGAACACCTATTGCTGACATGTATCTTGAGGGAAGTGATCAGCATCGTGGCTGGTTCCAATCTTCACTTTTGACTTCAATGGCTTCAAGCGAAAAAGCTCCTTATAAATCTATCTTAACTCACGGTTTTACTGTTGACGCTAAGGGTGAAAAAATGAGTAAATCAAAAGGAAATGTTGTTGCACCAGAAAAAGTTTTAAAAGAATTCGGTAGTGAAATTCTTAGACTCTGGGTTGCTATGAGTGATTACCAAAGTGATCTAAAAATTAGTGATGATATTCTAAAACAAATGGGAGAACAGTATCGAAAAATAAGAAATACTGCTAGATTCCTACTTGCAAATATCAACGATTTGGAAGAATTAGCAAGTACAGATACATTTGGAAAACTTGATTTATGGATTATCAAAAAAGCTAAAATTGTCTTTGATGGAATCGATAGTGATTTCAAAGCTTACGATTATAGTAGGGGCTTAAACAAATTGAATAACTTTTTGGTTGCAGATCTATCAAATATTTATCTTGATGTATGTAAAGATAAGTTGTATTGTGATGGAAAAAACAGTGTCGAAAGAAGAGCTAGTCAAAGTGCTATGGCAATGATCACTATGTCTTTAATAGGAACATTAGCACCAATTTTAACATATACAATGGATGAGTTATTAAGCTTTGCACCAGAATTTATCAAAAATGGTGCAGTAGATATTTTTGATTATAAAAAATACGTTTTACCATCTCTTTCTTCAGATATTAATGAAGATATTTTATTTGAAGCAAAAGAAAAATTTAATGAATCTATTGAAAATTTAAAAAAAGATAAAATTATTAAATCAGCTTTGGAATTAGAGATTTATACAGATAGCGCCGATATACTTGCATTGCCACAAATTGAAGCAGAAGACTTGTTCTTGGTTAGCTGTGTTCTTAGTAAACCACTTGCGACACCATTAGTTAGTTTTAAAGTTGGAGAGTCAAGTTTTGAAGTTTATAAAGCTACTAAAAACAAATGCCCAAGATGTTGGAAATTTAGTTCAGAAAAAGAAGATTGTTTATGTGACAGATGTCACAAAGTGGTAAATATTTAATGTTGGAACCAGTAGCTATATCTTTTATTATTGAAACAATAGCATGTATTTTAGTTGCTACTGCAATCGGAATTTTCTTAGTTAAACGAACAAAATAATAATAAGAAAAATACAAAATAAATAAGGAGATTTATTAAAATGATGCCATTTACAGATGAAGATCTTGATTATCCGATTAATAATATCATTAATACAAAAATAACACCAATGTTAGCAAAAGATGGTGGAGCAATAAAATTATTAAGAATTAAAAATGGAATAGTTTATATTCAGCTTCAAGGTGCTTGTGTGGGCTGTTCTTCAAGCGGTACAACACTTAAATTTATAGTAGAAAAGAATCTTAAGGAATTAATTCATCCAGAATTAGAAATTAAAAATATCCCTTTTGGTATGGAAAACACTATCCCAAATGATTAAGACGCAAGAAATAATAGAGCATGCGCATGGGCATTTTCTGAGTAAAGAATATGATGCTGCAATTTTTTTGTATTCCCAAGCCTTATCATTAGACCCTTTTAATTTTGAGTACAAAATATATCCAATATTATGCGATATAGCTAGTGAGGATAGTGAAAAAGCACAATCTTTATTTGATTATTTTTCAATTCAAAAAGAGTTAAATCCTGATGGAGCATTAGAATTAATAAAAGAAGCTATAGGTGCTCACGATGGAAACAACGAACTTATGATGAAGATATTACATGATATCTCTACTCAAAATATAGAATCACTAGATGCTATTGAATATGAAGATTTTTTGAAAATGATTAGCACTCGAGGTTCTTTCAGAGAAGCATATGAAGATATTATGTTTAGCACTAAAGTTGCTATAAAATCTAAAGATGATTTAATTGATTTTATAGAACAACTTATTGATAATGATTTCAGTAAAACAGCATATACTTACCTTGATAATTTTCAAGCATTATTTGCTTATGATGTAGAGATTTCAAAATTATATGACAAGCTAGGGGAAAAAACAATTGAAAATAATCAAAAATAATCAACTTTTTACAGATAATACGGCTGATATTACAAATGAAGCGATTTTTGTTGTGTCTAAAAACAATGAAAAATATCTTGAAATAGCAAAAGAAAAAAACCCAAAAGCTATCATTAAAGATACGGAATTAAAAAAGTACTTTGATTTTTCATCTATTAAGGTTGTAGGGATTACAGGAACAAATGGTAAAACAACTACAGCAGGTGCAATATATTCTTTTTTGCTTGACTTGGGATACAAAGTTGCACTTTTAGGTACACGTGGATTATTTATTAATGGTGAACAAATCAGAGACTATTCTTTTACAACTCCATTTCAAATCGAGATGTTTTCTAATCTTGAATTGGCATTAGAGCATGGTTGTGAATATTTTATAACAGAAGTTAGTTCTCACGCAATAGCACAAAATAGAATTTGCGGAGTAGATTTTGCACTAAAGATCCATACAAATATCACTGGTGATCATCTCGACTATCATAAAACAATGGAAGAATATATTGATACGAAAAATTCATTTTTCAAAGACGATACTCCAAAACTTATCAACAAAGATGATAAAAATGTAAAATTCAAATTAAAAAATGCATATTCATATGGTCTTGATAATCCATCTACGTATAAAGTTCAAGCTTTTACTTTTAAAGATGGAACTAATGTTGTTTTGCAGTATTTTGGTGAACTTTATACATTCAATAGCGATATGCGTGGAACTTTTAATGTTTACAATCTAACAGCCGCTTTAGCAGCCGTACATCTTCTTACTAATACAGATATAACTAAAATATGTGAGGTTGTAGAAAATTTTGCTGGTGTTAGTGGTCGAATGGAAACAGTTTCTTTTGATCCTTATGTGGTAGTTGATTTCGCACACACACCAGATGGGATGCGAGCTATATTTGAAAGCTTTAAAGATAAAACTATTATTACTGTTTTTGGAGCAGGTGGAGATAGAGATAAAATAAAACGACCTCACATGGGCGCAACAGCTGATGAATATTCAAGCTTTATTTACCTAACTAGTGATAATCCAAGAAGTGAAGATCCTGATGAAATTACAAACGAGATACTTATTGGAATTAAAAATAAAGATAAATGCGAAATAGAATTAAACAGAAAACTTGCTATACAAAAGAGTATTATAAAAGCTAAATCGATTAAAAATAGTGTTGTTTTGGTTCTTGGAAAAGGTGATGAAGAATACCAAATTATTTATGATCAAAAGTTCCCATTTAGTGATAAAAAAGTTATTTTAGAACTCTTAAATAACTAATAAATTATCATCCATATTAGATGTTACTTAATGTTGTTTTCAATTTGAAAATAAAAACAAAATAGTCTGATTTATAATATATTAATTTATCTTAGATAAAATCGCTAAATTTTAAAAATAAAAATCCATTTTGAAATCAAATTCATTTTGGAAGCAAATAAGGAAAAATAAATGCAAATGCCACAAATACCACAACCAACTTATTACATTTTCAAATGTGAGCAAAGTTCACCTCCAGGGATGCCAAAACCATCGTGTGTTAATGCAGAAACTGGCGGATTATTTAATCATATTGGTATGACTTTAATGCAAAAAGGATTAATGGGCCCTGTTCAACTTATAAGAACAAGCTGTTTAGGAAGATGTCAACAGGGTCCGGTTATGCTTGTTGTTGGACAAAATGATAGATTTATGTATGCTAATTTGACGGTGGAAAAAATCAATAGAATTATTGATGAGCATATTAAAGGTGGAATGCCAGTAACTGAATACTTAATCCCTGAACAATTCTGGGGTGAGCCTCAAGCAATAAACTAAGAAAACGATTAAGGACGAAAATGAACATTGATATGCTTTATAGCAAAATTCATAGGGCTACTGTAACTGATGCAAATCTTCACTATGTTGGTTCTATTACAATTGATGAGGATTTGCTTGATGCTTCTAAACTTTATGTTGGTCAAAAAGTAGAAATAGTAAATATTAATAATGGAGAAAGATTTTCAACTTACACAATTAAAGGCAAAAGAGGAAGTCGAGATATGTGTCTCAACGGCGCTGCTGCTAGAAAAGTTGAAGTTGGAGATAAAATAATAGTGATCGCATATGCTTCTTACAACGAAGAAGATCTTAAAACATACGCACCTATTGTTGTTCATGTTGATGAAACAAATAAAATTTTAGACATCACAAACGAATTATTAGCAAGTGATGAATCGTAGATAATTTGATGAAATCTTATGTTAGGGCTGAGCAATGGTAGATAAAAACATGAAACATGAAAAATTATTAAATTTATTTGAAGATTATTTATCTTGTAATCTTCCGGTTTCAAACTCTTTTCATCCTATTTTCCAGAATGCCCTACAGGATATGCTAAAAGCAGGAGGAAAAAGATTTCGCCCAATGCTTTTGTTGACAGTTGTTAATGCTTCAAATTCTTTACTTTTTAAAAATGCTCTTCCAGTAGCTCTTGCTGTAGAATTTCTACACACATACTCATTGATCCATGATGACTTACCAGCAATGGATAATGCTGATTTAAGAAGAGGGCATCCAACACTTCATAAGTCATTTGATGAAGTTACGGCAATATTGGTTGGAGATGCTTTAAATACACACTCTTTTAACTTGATCGCACATGCTCCACTTAGTAGTGATGTAAAAATTGAAATTATTAAATCACTTAGTAGTGACGGTGGAATTGACGGTATGATAATTGGTCAAGCAATAGATTGTTATTTTGAAAATACAACTATTGAGCTTGAAAAACTAGAATTTTTACATATTCATAAAACCGCAAAATTGATAGCATGTAGCTTAAAAATAGGGGCGATAATAGCTAATTTAAATGATAATATAACGCAAAAACTTTATGATTTTGGAATTGATATTGGATTGTTATTTCAAATTCAAGATGATATTATTGATGAAACTAGCACAGAAGAAGAAGCTATGAAAACAACATCCAATGATGGTTCTAAGAATTCTTTTGTAAATCTTTTAGGTCTTGATGGAGCCATAAAGAGTGCAGATAAATTGGCCGAAAAATGCCAAAATACACTCGTAAATTTTGATGAAAATATTAAAACGAATTTAGAAAGTATATTAAAATCTTACCTATTTAGACACAGAGCATAAATAACGCTCCAAAATTATTTTAGCAGCTAAACTATCTATTCTTCCATCTCTTTTATATTTCATTTCACCTTTCATTTGTTCTTCTGCTTCTATGGAACTCATGTTTTCTTCTTGAAAAATAGTTGTTTTGTTAAATTTGAGAAGGCCAACAAAATGCTTTATTCGATTTTGCATATCGATACTAGCACTTGGAAACCCAACAATTAAAGTGTCAATTTCCCATTCTTGAAGAAATTTATCTACATCATTTGCAGCTTGATCTCTATTTTTTCTTAATATTGCAGGCTGCGGATTTACAATCCCTAAACCTAAAGATATCGACACACCAATTCTCTTTAATCCAATGTCAATTGCTGCTAATTTATTACTTGTATTTTGAGTCATTTTCCGATATCCCCTTAATTATTTTGCCTATTTCTATTTAATAATAGAGCAAAATCGCTTAAATTAAAACTCCAATGTGTTACAATCGCGACAGTAAAAAAATATCAGGAATAAATATGTCAGAACAACAAATATTAAAAAATACAAATGCGGAAATACTTAATCAATTTAATGCCTCACTTATGTTTGACAAAAAACTTTATGCTCAGGATATTAAAGGAAGTATTGCTCACAGTAAAATGCTGGCATTACAAGGAATTATAACTCTAGATGACCAGGAACAAATCGAAGCTGGCTTACTCACAATAAAAGAAGAGATCGAGAAGGGTGAATTTATATGGACTATTAATGATGAAGATATTCATATGGCTATTGAAAATAGACTTAGCAAGTTGATTGGAAGTGCCGCAGGCAGACTCCATACAGCAAGAAGTAGAAATGATCAGGTAGCAACAGATTTTTCTTTATATGTTCAAGACAAAACATTGGATATTAAAGAAAAACTAAAAAAACTTATTAAGGTTCTAATTGATATTTCTTCTGTCCACACTGATACTTTAATTCCTGGAATGACACATCTTCAGCATGCACAACCTATAAATTTTGCATTTCATATGCTTGCATATGCAAATATGTTCAAAAGAGATTTTGAAAGATTTTCAAGCTCTTATTCTAGAAATAATTATTCACCGCTTGGAAGTGCTGCACTTGCAGGAACACCACATAATATCGATCGATTTAAAACGGCTGAACTTTTAGGATTCGATGGTCCAACTAATTGCGCCTTGGATAGCAGCAGTAATCGTGATTTTGCTCTAGAAATTTTATTTAATATTGCAACATCAATGATGCATGTTAGTCGTATTTCAGAAGAGCTTATTCTTTGGTCAAGTTATGAATTTGGTTTTGTAAAAATGAGCGATGAGTACGCAACGACAAGTTCAATTATGCCACAAAAGAAAAATCCTGATGTTCCTGAGCTTTTAAGAGGTAAAACAGGAAGAGTTTATGGAAACCTTATTGGTTTATTAACTGTTATGAAAGGACTGCCTCTGGCTTACAACAAAGATACACAAGAGGATAAAGAAGGCGTTTTTGATAGTGTTGAAACAATCGAAATTAGTTTGGATATTTTGACTGCTGTAATGGAAACTCTTATTATCAATAAAGAAAATATGGAAAAAGCATGTCAAATTGGACATTTAAGCGCTACTGATTTAGCTGATTATCTAGTTAAAAATAAAAATATTCCTTTTAGAACTGCTTATTACATTACTAAAGATGTTGTTGCGTATGCTAATAGCATAAGAAAAGATGTTAGTGAATTAAGTCTTGATGAGGTTAGAAAATCTAGCAAAGAGCTTGAAAATGTTGAAGAAGAGATCTTGGCTTGTCTTAATCTTCGTCATTCAATGAATGCACGAAATAGCTTTGGTGGAACTAGTACAGAGCAAACTAAAGCACAAATTGAGATATTTAAACAATGGATTTATAACAATTAATAATCAACAGCTTCTCTTAGGAAGAATTTGATAGAATATGTGTATTAAATTAAAATAAAAAGGATTTTATTGGACTGTATAGGTATCAAGAAGGACGATATTGTTTACGACCTTCAAACTGCTAAAGCCTTGAATATTCAAGGTGAAGAAATTTTTGCATCAAATACTAAAGATGCACTGGAAATTTTAAGACACTCAACTGCTCATCTTATGGCGCAAGCTATCAAAGAAATTCACCCTGAAGCTCAATTTTTTGTTGGACCAGTTGTTGATGAAGGTTTTTACTATGATTTTAAAGTTGATAAAGCAATAACTGATGATGATTTAAAAGCTATTGAAAAAAAGATGAAGGACATTGCTTCAAAAAAATTTGCAATTGAAAGATCGGAAATTAGCAGAGAAGAATTTGCTGTAAAATTTGCAAACGATCCTTTGAAGCAAATGGTTTTAAAAAATATTAAAGATGATATTTTAACTGTATATAAACAAGGCGACTTTGAAGATTTATGCAGAGGACCACATTTAGAAAACACAAGAAATATTAGAAACTTTAAACTTCTAAGGGTTGCTGGTGCATATCTTGGTGGTGATGAAAAGAACGAGATGATTACTAGAATTTATGGTATCTCATTTTTTGAAAAAGAAGATCTAGCAACTTATCTTACGATGCTAGAAGAAGCTAAAAAAAGAGATCATAGAAAATTAGGTACAGAGCTTAAACTGTTTACTTTTAGTGATGATGTTGGTGCTGGTCTTCCTTTATGGCTTCCAGCTGGTGCTAGACTTAGAGGTAAGCTAGAGCAACTTTTATACAAAGCACACAGAAAAAGAGGTTATGAACCTGTTAGAGGTCCTGAAATACTTAAAGCAGAAGCTTGGGTTAAATCTGGACATTATGCCAACTACAAAGAAAATATGTATTTCACTCAAATTGAGGGTCAAGAATACGGGATCAAGCCAATGAATTGCGTTGGTCACATTCAAATTTTCAAAGACGATTTAGTTTCATACAAAGATTTACCACTTAAATATTTCGAATATGGAGTTGTTCATAGACATGAAATGAGTGGAACAATGCATGGACTTTTTAGGGTTAGAGAGTTTACGCAAGATGATGCACATATTTTTTGTATGCCTACTCAAGTAAAAACTGTAATTATGGAAGTTTTAGAATTCGTTGAAAGTTTAATGAAATTATTTGATTTTAAATATGAAATGATGGTTTCAACTAGACCTGAAAAAGCTATAGGTGATGATGCGTTCTGGGAAGCAACTACTCAAGGTATCAAAGATGCACTTGATGAAAATAACTACACGTATGGAATAGACGAGGGTGGTGGAGCATTTTATGGTCCAAAAATAGATATTAAAATACTTGATGCAATTGGTAGAAAATGGCAATGTGGAACTATTCAGGTTGATATGAATTTACCAGAAAGATTTGAACTTCAATATACAACAAATGAAGATACAAGAGAGCGTCCTGTTATGATTCACAGAGCAATTCTAGGAAGTTTTGAAAGATTTATCGGAATTTTAACAGAGCATTGTGCTGGTGAATTTCCATTTAGTATAGCTCCAACAGAAGTTGCTATTATCCCAATTAGTGATAATAATTTGGCTTACGCAAAAGAGATTGCTTCAGATTTAAGAGACCTTGATATCGACAGCGAAATTTTTGATAAAAATGATAGTCTTAATAAAAAAATAAGAAATGCTGAAAAAGGAAGAGTTCCTATGATTTTGGTTTTAGGTGATGCTGAAACTGAAAACAAAATGGTTGCATTAAGAGACAGAAGAAAAAGAGAGAGAAGTGAGATTTCTAAAGCGGAATTCTTAGAAATGGTAAAAAATAAAAAACAAGAGGACAAAATTTGAATTTAAAAACAAAAAAAACAGATGATACATTAATGAATGACGATATAAGATTTCCAGAAGTTAGATGTAATGGAGATGATGGAACATCTTATGGAATTATTAGCTCAAAAGAAGCATTAAAACTTGCAGATGACCAAGGAATGGATTTGGTTTGTATCGCTGCTACTGCTAATCCACCAGTTGTAAAAATTATGGATTACAGTAAATTTAAATATCAATTAGAAAAAAAGAAAAAAGAAGCTAAGAAAAATCAAAAAATTATTGTAACAAAAGAGATAAAACTATCAGTAAAAATTGCTGCAAATGATGTAAGCTATAAAGTGAAGCATGCTAGAGAATTTATTGAAGAAGGAAACCATGTTAAATTCAGAGTTTTCCTAAAAGGTAGAGAAATGTCAAATCCAAAAGCTGGCGAAGACGTTTTAAATGCAGTTTGGCCTATGCTTGAAGATATTGGTATTAAAGACCAAGATCCAAAACTTGAAGGTCGATATGTAAACATGTTGATCGTTCCTAGAAAAAAATAATTTTTATTTATTATTAAATTCCTCTCCCAATTCTAGGGATTAGTAATCTATTTACTAATCCCATAACTAATCAAAAACATATATATTACAATCCTGTTAGCTACGTTAATCTTTTTTCATTTAGGTTATATTTGTTATAATCCGCGCATTATATAAAACTACAAAAGAAGAGATAATGGGACAAACAATAACAGAAAAAATATTTAGTGAACATGTTGGTGAGAAAGTATATGCAGGACAAATTATAAGAAGTCCTATTGATATGGTTATAGGAAATGATATTACAACTCCTATTTCAATCCATGCATTTGAAGAAAGTGGTGCTACAAAATTAGCAAATCCAGATGGATTTTGTATTGTTCTTGATCATTTTATTCCAGCTAAGGATATAGCATCTGCTAACCAAGCAAGAATAAGTAGAGATTTCGCTGCTAAACATAATCTGAAAAACTTTTTTGATGAAAAAGATATGGGAATCGAGCATGCATTATTGCCAGAAAAAGGTCTTGTTATACCTGGCGATGTTATTATTGGGGCTGATAGTCATACTTGTACACACGGAGCTTTGGGAGCTTTTAGCACAGGAATGGGAAGTACAGACCTTGCATTTGCAATGATTAGCGGAGGTAACTGGTTTAAGGTTCCTGAGTCAATTAAAGTTGTATTTAGCGGTAAGCCAAGAGAATTTGTAACAGGAAAAGATTTAATTCTTGAAATTATTAGAATGATTGGTGTAGATGGAGCGCTATATAAAACTTTAGAATTCACAGGAGATACTATACCTTACTTAACAATGGATGATAGATTCGCGCTTTGTAATATGGCTATTGAAGCTGGAGCTAAATCTGGAATAGTTGCATATGATGATATAACAAAGGAGTTTTTAGAAGAGAGAGCTTCTGCTAACAATGGATTAAGAAGTGAACCTAAAATTCATCATTCAGATATTGATGCTAAATATTGTCAAATACTTGAGATTGATGTTGCAAACCTTGAGCCGGTTATTGCATATCCATTTTTACCAGAAAATGGTCACAGTATGTCCCAAGCAGTAGCAGATAATATAAAAGTTGATCAAGTTTTTATTGGAAGCTGTACAAATGGAAGACTTAGTGATCTTAAAATCGCGGCACAAATGTTAAATGGTAAAAAAGTTGCACCACATGTTAGAATGATAGTAACTCCTGGAACTCAAAAGATTCTAAGAGAAGCTACAAAACAAGGATATATTGATATCTTAGTTGATGCTGGTGCGGTTGTATCAAATCCAACTTGTGGGGCATGTTTGGGTGGATATATGGGAATTCTTGGTGATAACGAAGTATGTGTATCTACAACGAATAGAAATTTTGTTGGAAGAATGGGAAGCAGAAGTTCAAAAGTATATTTATCAAATAGTGCAGTTGCAGCAGCAAGTGCAATTAGTGGATTCATAACAGACCCAGCAACTATAAAATAGTATAAATAGTGGCTATTGTGCCATTATTTATTTGAAAATAATTACGTAAAATTGATTTTTTGGAGTGTATTTTTCAAAGTTTAGCCGACAGTTTGCCGGCTTTTTATTTAAGAAGCAAAGCTTCCTAAAGACATAAGTTTTGCGTATCTTTTCTCATATCTTTCTTCTGGTGTAAGTTTTGAGATTTCTTCTACTTGTTTTAAGAAATATTCTTTTAGTGCATTAATAGCTTTCTCTTTTTCTCTATGAGCACCAATCATAGGTTCGTCAATAATATCATCAATCAAATCACAGTTTTTTAAGTCATTTGAAGTTATTTTTAAAGCATTTGTAGCTGTTTCAACCATTGCTTGATCTTTCCAAAGAATACTTGCGCAACCTTCAGGCGAAATAACACTGTAAACACTATATCTCATCATTGCTAGTTTATCCCCAATAGAAATTGCTAAAGCTCCACCACTTCCACCTTCACCAATAACAACTGAAATAATAGTTGTATTTGTATCGCTTAATTCAAATAAATTTCTAGCGATAGCTTCACTTTGACTTCTTTCTTCAGCACCAATTCCAGGATATGCACCCGGAGTATCAACTAAGAATAGGATTGGTAGTTGGAATTTTTCAGCCAATTTCACTGCTCTTAAAGCTTTTCTGTATCCTTCTGGATTTGGCATACCAAAATTTCTTTTGATTTTATTTTTTACGCCTCTACCTTTTTGTTCACCTATGACAACACATTTTTGATTCTCAATGTATCCTATATAGCAAATCATCGCTTGATCGTCAGCCAAATGTCTATCACCGTGAATTTCGTATGGATCAACCATTAGTCCTCTGATATAATCTAGTGCATATGGTCTATCAGGATGTCTTGCAAGCTTTAATTTTTGAAAATCTGTAAGGTTAGAATATGTTTTATTTATCTCTTCTTCTAGTTGTTTTTCTAAAGCAGCAACTGCATATTCATCAGCTTTTGTTTTGGCAACTATAATTTCATCTTCTATGTTTTTAATATTTTCTTCAAAATCTAAATATATTGCCATTTATCTACCTATTTAACAAATTTTTTCATTATAACAACACCATTAGTTCCACCGAAACCAAAAGAGTTACTCATTACAACATTTAATTCAGCTTTTCTTGCAACATTAGGAACATAATCTAAATCACAATTTTCATCAGCTTCAATTTGATTTATTGTTGGAGGAATAATACTTTCTTCCATAGCTTTGATTGCAATAATGGCTTCAAGCGTTCCTGCAGCACCTAAGCAATGTCCGATTTGACCTTTTGTAGATGTTACTGGTGGGCAGTTTTCAGCTCCACCAAAAAGCTCTTTAAGTGCAGCAGTTTCATTTTTATCATTTACTGGAGTACTTGTTCCGTGAGCATTTACATAATCAACTTTAAGTTCACCACCATTATTTCTTTTTGCCATAGCATAAGCAGCTTTCATAGCTCTAAGTGGTCCATCCATTGTTGGAGTAGTAATATGGTTTGCGTCACCACTTTCACCAAAACCAATTACTTCAGCATAAATTTTAGCTCCTCTTGCAAGTGCAGAATCCAAGTTTTCCAACACTAAAGCTCCAGCTCCTTCACCCATAACAAATCCATCTCTGTTTTTATCAAATGGTCTTGAAGATGTTTTTGGATCATCATTTCTTGTGCTTAATGCTTTCATGGCAGCAAATCCACCAACACCTGCACCACAAATAGCACTTTCAGCACCAACGATTAGCATTTTATCAGCAGTACCTAAAGCGATAGATTTGTAACCATCAGCAATAGCATGAGTTCCAGCAGCACATGCAGTTACAGCTGAAAGATTTGGACCTTTAAGATTGTGTTGAATAGTAATAAAACCACCAAGCATATTTACAAGTGATGATGGAATAAAAAATGGAGATATTTTAGAAGGTCCTCTTGAATCACAAATTACAGAATTTTTTTCAATATTTGATAGTCCACCGATACCAGAAGCAGCAACAATACCAAAGTCATTAGCAATATCTTCACTAACTTTATTATCAGTTACAAGTCCAGCATCATTCATAGCTTCTTGAGCTGCATGAATTCCCAAGTGAATAAATCTATCTGCTTTTTTTGATTCTTTTTTTCCAAGAATTGCATCTGTATCAAAGTTTTTTACTTCACCTGCAATTTGCGCACCAAATTCTGATGCATCAAAAAGAGTGATCGTGTCTATTCCACATTCACCATTTACTATAGCTTTAAAAGAATCATCAACATTTGATCCAAGAGAATTTATCATTCCTAACCCAGTTACTACTACTCTTTTCATTATTATATTCACTCCGTTTTATTATGTATGTTATAGATTACCAAAATTTTAAAATTAAAACTTTAGTAATTTATTTGATCAGTAAATAAAAAGCAAACGCTTTAATATTTATAAAGTTTGATACAAAAGCAAACGCTTTTGTATCTTTTTAAATTATTTATTGTCTTTGATGTAATTTAATGCATCTGCAACAGTTAAGATTTTTTCAGCACTTTCATCTGGAATTTCAATATCAAATTCTTCTTCAAGAGCCATAACTAATTCAACTACATCTAGTGAATCTGCACCTAAATCCTCAATAAATTTTGAATCTTCTTTGATTTGAGCGATATCGCAATCTAATTGCTCAGCTACTACTGCTTTGATTTTTTCTAACATTTTTTTTCCTTTTTAAAATAAGTTTCACAAAATTATACCAAATATACTTAAAAATTACCCATATTAGACATAAAGTCCACCATTTACTTTAAGAATTTCTCCTGTTATATAGCTAGAATGGTCACTTAAAAGAAATGCAACAGCATCTGCAACTTCATTTGCTTCGCCAAATCTTCCTAGTGGAATATTTTTTTCATAATTTTCTTTGACCTCTGGTTTAAGCTCATCAGTCATGTCTGTTCTAATAAATCCTGGAGTAATGGCATTGAATCTAATTCCTCTAGCACTACCTTCTTTTGCAAAAGATTTAGTCATCGCATTTACCCCGCCTTTGCTGGCACTATAGTTAGTTTGACCTGGATTTCCCATCTCTCCAACAATCGATGAAATATTTACTACAGAACCAAATCTTTTTTTGCTCATAGTTTTTAAAGCATCTCTACAACCTATGAAAGTTGATTTTAGATTAGCATCAATTACATCATCAAAATCTTCAATAGTCATTCTGATTGCTAGTTTATCTTTTGTTATCCCGGCATTATTTACTAAATATGAAAGCTCACCATCGCTTTCAATGATTGTTTTTATGATTTCATTCCAGTCTGCTTCAGTTGCAACATCACCTTTAATTACAGCAGCAACTCCACCTTCTGCTTCAATTGCTTCTTTAACAGCATCAGCCAACTCCGGCTTACTTCTGTAGTTAATCCAAACTTTCAATCCATACCCTGCTAAAACTTTTGCAATATCTGCACCTATACCCTTGCTAGCACCTGTAACTAAAACATTTTTTCCACTAAATTTCATACCATATCTCCTTTAAGTTAATTTTTAATCTATATATCTTTTTGTTAAATCGCCATAATTTTCAATTCTTCTATCTCTTAAAAACGGCCACCATCTTCTTACATTTTCACTTCGTTTCATATCAAGAGTAACATACAAAATTTCTTCTTTGTTTTCACTTCCTTTAGCTAACAATTCACCCTGAGGACCAAAAACAAAGGAATTCCCCCAAAATTTAGTACCGGCTAATACTTCACTATCATCTTTCTCAAAACCAACACGATTAATAGTAACCACAGGCAATCCATTTGCTACACTATGACCTCTTTGGACTGCTATCCATGCATCTAGCTGCCTTTGTTTTTCATCTTCTGGATCGCTTTCAAACCACCCAATTGCTGTGGGATAAATAAGAATTTCAGCGCCTTTGAGTGCCATAAGTCTGGCAGCTTCAGGATACCATTGATCCCAGCAAACCAAAACACCAAGTTTTCCAACACTAGTTTGAATAGGTTCAAACCCTAAATCACCAATTGTGAAATAAAATTTTTCATAATATCCAGGATCATCCGGAATGTGCATTTTTCTATATTTTCCAGCTACTGAACCATCATTTTCAAATACAACTGCAGTATTGTGGTAAAGTCCAGCAGCTCTTTTTTCAAATAATGAAGTAACCAATACAACATTATTCTCTTTAGCAATATTGCCCCAAAATAAAATATCATCTTCCCAGGTGTTAGCCAAGTCAAATGCATCAACACTTTCATTTTGACAAAAATAATAAGTCTGATGTAGCTCTTGAAGTGTAATTAAAACAGCTCCATTTTTAGCTGCTTCTTTTATCATTTCACATGTTTTAGATATTGTTTTTTCTTTTGAATCATGGTATTTTTGTTGAATCAAAGCTGTTATCATAGTCTACTCCCTGATAATTTTGATTGTTTTTTTGACTTAGGATATTGCATAGTTACACAATGCAAACTACCATGTTGTCTTATTAATGTGCTACAATCAATTCCAATAATATCTCTTTTTGGGAATGCTTTTTTAAAGATTTCTATTGCTTTTTCATCATTTTCATCTTGGTAGGTTGGAACCAAAACAGCACCGTTTATAATTAAAAAATTTGCATATGTTGCTGGAAGCTTCTCTTCTCCATCATATTTTGCTTTGATGTGCGGTAATCCAATAAGATTGTATTTTTTGCCTTTAAGATTTGTAAATTTATTAAGTTCAGTTTCCATCAATTTTAATTGAACATAATTTGAATCATTTTCATCATCACATATTTGATACATTATAGTATCTTCACTGATAATTCTGGCAATTGTATCGATGTGACTATCTGTATCATCACCCTCTAAAGCACCACTGTTTAGCCACAAAACTTTTTTTGCACCAAGATTTTCAATAAGTTTTTGCTCAATCATTTTTTGAGAAAGTTTTGGATTTCGATTTTTTTCCATTAAGCATTCAGTTGTTGTTAAAATTATCCCTTCACCATCACTTTCTATACTCCCGCCCTCAAGAACCATTTTTACACTTTTGTGTTTATAGTCTTTCAGCAGCCCTTTGTGCTTAAGTTGCATTGTTATCAAATCATCTTTTTTATAAGCAAACTTCTTACCCCAAGCATTGTATTTAAAGTCCAGAATCGTTGAAACACCATCAATTTCAACCGTAATACCTCCAAAATCTCTACTCCAAGTATCATCGCTATCTAGTCGTACAAATAATAAATTCTTTTTAGATGGAAATAATGATTTTACAAATGTGATATTTTTTGCAACAATTAAGCATTTTTGATATTTTCTTATAGCATTTGCTATATTTACAAAATTTTCTATAGCATCACTAAGATATTCATTCCAATCTGTATTTTCATGAGGAAATACAAGTTGTACAAACTCTTGTTCTTCCCATTCGGCAGGTAATCTTATCACTTTAAACTCCTCTTTTATTGTTCCAGACTCTAATATGAAGTCTATCTGAGTACTTAAATCCTTTGTCTATGGCAAATTCTATAACACTTAAACTATTTTTATCAATTGCTTCAGCAGTATCTCCAAGTGGCATAACATAGACATCACAAGACGGAATTTGTTTCAAAATATCTTCAATTTCTTTTGATGCTAAAGGCAAAAAGTCTTTATTTATAACAAATTTTAAATAACTTTCAGTTGTAAAATCTATTATCGTTTTTAAACTTTTGATATTTATTCTTTTCTGTAAACTTTCACCGCTATTGCTAAGTTTTACACTTAATGAAAAGATGATGTTTTTGTGCCATTCTTGATTTAAAACAATGTCAATGCTACCATTAGTTTCTATTGTAACACTGTAATTATTTATAATCCAATATTTTAGAAAGTTTTGAAACTCTTGATCTTGCCAGTAGAGAAGTGGTTCCCCACCAGTTATAACAATATCGGCTTTATAGGATGGAAGATATTTCGAAACTTCTTCTATAAGGCTTTCGCTCGAGGTATATTTTTTCCATTCATCTCTAAAAGCTATATCACTTGCATAAAAACTATCACAACTGCATTTTTTAATTCCACTCGGAGTTTCGTATTCGACCTCAAAACCAGGACATTGCATATTGCATTTCCCAAATCTTACAAATACGCTAGGATTTCCTACTCGTTTTCCTTCACCCTGAATAGTTGGACCAAAGATCTCATTGATTTCAAGCATATACAGTACTTCTACTTTTTGGAGTCTCGAAGTATTCCAAATGTGATACTTTTATCCCAATTTGCGACATCTTCTTTTGAACAATTTTTAAAAGCCAAAAAGAAATATTTTCGCTTGTTGGCACAAAATCAACAATTATGTAACTCTCATAAAGTTCTTTAATATGCAGTGGCTCATTTTTTAGAATAGATAAATCAGCAAGCATAAAATCTTCTTCCATTTTATGAAGATTATTTTTACTTGAATAGTGTGGAAGCAATGTTGGGAAGAGCGGATCATTTATGTCGACTATGAACTTATGATCTATAGTGTCATCTAAAAACTTTTTAAACCAATTTAGATGTTTGAAATCTGTAACCATACCATTAACTAAAGTTTCACTTTCAAGGTGAACGATTATTTTTCCCTGATGTCCGTGCAGATGACGACACATAAGACAATCATCAAGTGCGAATTCTTTATTTAGCTCTTGTGACCAAACACGATGCCCGTAACAAAAGTCAAATTGTTTTGATATATTCCATTTCATTCGCGGATTTTAACATACTCTTTATAAAACTACATAAGAATCTAATTTGTAGAATGTATTGTGAATTTAAATAATTCATTTGGTACAATAAAAGTTATCTATTATATGAAGGAATATTACAACAATGATTTTATCGATATCCTCTAGAATTTCAAGATATGCATTCAAGCATATAAGTGCATTATTATTATGGACACTATTAATTTATTCTGGTTTTGCTAGCGCAAATACATTACCAAATGATTGCAGCAGAGAGCATCATCCAAACGAATTGACTGTTTTTAGTTACCATGAAATAGCAGAAAAAGGTAAAGCTCTAGACGCAAATTATGCAGTTACCCCGGAACATTTTGAGCAACAAATGAAATGGCTGATAGATAATGGATATCATTTTGTCAATGTTGATGATATTTTAAACTACAGAAATCATGGAAAAAAACTACCACATAAAGCAGTATTTATAACTTTTGATGATGGGTACAAAGTTACTTACACAAATGCATTTCCAATATTAAAAAAGTACAAAATTCCTACAGTTATTGCTTTGGTTGGAACATGGTTATTAAACGAAGAGAAGGTTGATTATAATGGCAAAATGCTTCCCCGAGATGCATTTTTAAATCAACATGAACTTAAAGAGATGATAGCAAGTGGATTGGTTGAAGTTGCTAGTCATTCATATGCTTATCATAAAGGTATTTTGGGAAATCCACAAGGAAATATGCAACCAGCTCTTAGAACTCGTCAATGGCTTGCAGATAAAAATAAATATGAAGATGAAAAATCTTACGTTAAACGAGTTGAAAATGATTTAGCTCACAATAGCAAATTCCTGAAAGAATACACTGGGCAAACTCCAAGAGTTATGGTATGGCCGTATGGTCATTACAATATGGAAACTAGAAAAATTGCAGAAAAATTAGGAATGCCAATTGGTTTAACTTTGGATGACGGCGGAAATACAGAAACAACTCCATTATGGGGACTTAGACGAATATTGGTTGAATATTCAATGAATCTTAAAGATCTTGCAAGAGATATGGAAGTTAGAAATGCTAACTTAACTGATGAATCTAGAACAACTAAAGCAGCGCATATTGATTTGGATTATATATATGATCCAGATCCAATCCAACAAGAAAAGAATTTGGGAGATTTACTTGAGCGTATTAAAAAATTAAATGTAAATACTATTTATCTTCAAGCTTTTGCAGATCCTGATAGTGATGGCGCTGCTGATTATGTTTATTTTCCAAATAGAAATATTCCAATGCGAGCTGATTTATTTAACAGAGTGTCTTGGCAAATCTCTACGAGAACACAAGTGAAAAGAGTTTATGCATGGATGCCTATGATGGCGTGGGAATTGCCAGCTAAAAATAAAGCCTCAAAAGATATCGTTGTTACGCTTCAAGTTGATCCATCTCATCTAAATATGGGATACCCAAGACTCTCACCATTTTCTCCAAGAGCCAAAAAAGTTATCAAAGAAATATATGAAGATTTGGCAAAAGCAGCTTATATTGATGGAATTTTATTCCATGATGACGTAACATTATCAGATTATGAAGATAATAGTAAATTCGCACAAGCTCAGTATAAAAAATGGGGATTTAGCGGAGATATTAAAAGCATAAGAAGTGATAGGGAACAATTTTTAAAATTGATAAGACTCAAAACTCAGTATTTGGATGATTTTGCAATGGAATTGGCTCAAATTTTAAGAAATGAACAACCTGGCTTAAAAACAGCTAGAAATCTATATGCTCAAGTTGCTATAAATCCAAATGCCCAAGAATGGTATGCGCAAAGCCTTTCTGAATCAATAAAATATTATGACTATACTGCAATTATGGCTATGCCTTATATGGAGCAAGCTACTAATCATAAAGAGTTTTATGAAAAAATAGTACATAACGTTAAACAAATAAAATGTGGGATTGATAGAACAGTTATTGAATTGCAAGCTGTTGATTGGAGAAAAGATAGTGCCCCGATTCCATCTGAAGAAATGACTCAAACAATTAGTAATCTATATAATTTAGGTGTACATCATATTGCTTATTATCCAGATAATCAATTTGATAATGTTCCAAATGCAGATGATATGAAAAAGATTTTTGATAAAAAATCGTTATTTATGAATTATTTACTTATGCCAACTAGTCTGGCAGCACCAAAACAATAAAGGTCACAAAATGAATTTAGATTCTGTATCACATTTAACATGGCACATCATCTTAGGATATATATTTTATTATCCACTTTTTATGTCGAGCTTGTGGATAATTGGAGCAATATTTTTTTATTTTAAAAATGAAAAACCTTACTTGACGCACTTAATTCCAGAATTAAGACCAAATGAAAAATGGGAAGGTGTTAGTATTCTTATTCCTTGCTACAATGAGGGTCAAAATGCTGTTGAAACTATTTCTTACGCATTAAATGTAGAGTATCCAGAATTTGAAGTTATTGCTATAAATGATGGAAGTAAAGATGATACGCTGGAAATTTTAATGAGCATCGCAAAAACTAATCCTAGATTAAAAGTTGTTAATTTGGCTGAAAATCAAGGAAAAGCATTAGCGCTTCATGCTGGATCATTAGTTGCAAAATATGATTATTTGATAGGTATTGATGGTGATGCATTGATTGATAAATATTGCGTTTATTGGATGATGAAACATTTTATAAGATACCCAGCAGTTGCAGCTGTTACTGGAAATCCAAGAATAAGAAACAGAACAACACTTTTAGGCAAAATTCAAGTTGGAGAATTTTCATCAATTGTTGGAATGATAAAAAGAGCTCAAAGAAGTTTTGGTAGAATTTTTACAGTTTCTGGAGTTATAACTGGTTTCCGTAAATCAGCAGTTCATGAGGTTGGATATTGGAGTCCTGATATGCTAACTGAAGATATCGATATAACATGGAAACTTCAAAGTAATGGATGGGATGTTCATTTTGAACCAAGATCTTTAGTTTGGATTTTGATGCCAGAAACAATAAGTGGACTTTGGAAACAAAGACTTAGATGGTCAATGGGTGGAGCCCAAGTAATGCTTAAAAATTTTAAAGTTTTATTTGCACCACGACAAACACATTTATGGGGCTTAATGGTTGAATTGATCTTAAGTACAGTTTGGGCTTATAGTATGTTGTTGGTAATTTTGGTTTGGATCGCAAGCTTATTTGTGCCCGTAAGTTATTTGATGCCGCAACAGTCACCAATTCTTCCAGATGATACAAGTATTATTTTGATTAGTGCATGTTTGTTGCAATTCTTTGTTAGTAAATGGCTCGATGGACATTATGACAAAGGGTTGGGAAAGAATTATTTCTGGATGATTTGGTATCCTTTTGCTTACTGGATTATAAACTTATTTACAGCAGTAACATCTCTTCCAAAAGTTTTATTTGGCACAAAAGGTCGTGCAAGATGGGTTAGTCCAGATCGTGGAGCACACCAACAAGTGAAGAAAGGATAGTCATGGATCATCATCAATCTCTAATAATTAATAATAGAAGCGAACTTCCAAAAGCAAAAAGAATAATTTGGGACATAGTTACACTGCTTCTTTGGGTTGGATTCATATATTTATGGAAACCAGTATTTCATGTTTTTTATAGGATATTAACACTAGATGCTCCGGGACATGAATTTGCAGATTGGATTTTCGAGGAAATTCACAGTGTAACATTTATAAATGCTATGTATTTGTTGATAGGCACTCCTTTGATACTTTTTGTGTTGGCTAGATTAAATAGACATCATGCTCCAACTGAACATTTAATATTTCATTTTGATGATTACGCTGAATACTTTAAAGTTGAAAAAGAAAGTTTGCAAGAATGTGTAAATAGTCAATTGGTAACTGTTTATTTTGATGATCACGGACATATTATTAATCTTGAAGATCGAATAGTCGAGAAGAAAAAATAACTCAATCCTTTTGAGTGATTTTTAATTACACATAGTGTAATTTTATTAATATATTACATCACTTCTAGTATCACAATATCTAAGCATTAATAATTTCATCTATTTTCTTCAGCTAATCGTGTTGCAATAAATTCGCGGTTTTCTACCTTCTTAATTAGAATGAAGAATATCAAATTTAAAAAAGGGTTAAAATGCTTACAATATATGTTGACGGTGATGCTTTTCCAAATCTTTTAAAACCAATTTTATTCCGTTCTATTGAAAGATTGAAGCTCAACACTATTGTTATTTCAAACAAGAAAATAGATATTGGAAATTCAAATTTTATTTCATCTATAATAGTTGATGCTGGAGCCGATGAAGCTGACAATAAAATAGTTGAGCTCGTAACAATAGGAGATCTGGTTATCACAGCTGATATACCATTGGCAGATAGAGTTATCTCAAAAGATGCTCATGCAATTGATCATAGAGGGGAGCTTTACAGTCATGATAATATTAAGCAATATAAAGCTGTGCGAGATTTGATGGATCAAATAAGGCAGAGTGGTGAAATCACAAAAGGACCGAAACCTTTTGGTGTCAAAGATGCTCATGAGTTTGCAAATCAACTTAACAGTTTTTTGGCGAAACACTGTAAGTAATTGTTATTTTTTGATGATTTATAATGTGTTAAAGAGAGACATGGTGGAGTTGTCGGGGATCGAACCCGAGTCTTAAAACAGCTTATATTAGCGTCTACATGTTTAGAAGGGTTGAATAAATTCACCTTACAGCTTCTCAACCCGCAAAAGCAACTGCAAGGCTAAGATTTAAAATGTCCCTTTTGAAAATAATCACTTTTCAAAAAGTAAGCTATATATGATGAGCCTTCCAATGATCTACTTATATAGCATCAGTAGCGGAAAGCCTCCTAAAGTTTGTTAAACTTACGCTGCGTGAGCGTAAGCAGGAGCGTAATTTGTATTGTTTGCGTCTAAAAACGATGGATAGATTTACGATATATCCAAATCGACATGCAACTAATACTCACTGCTCTAATCGATACCAAGTCAACCCCAAGTGTATTTTGGTTACCAAAAAGTCCGAAATTGTATCTAATTTTTTGTATAATAATCATTATTTAAAAAAAAGGGTTATGAATGAAAAACAAAGAAGGTATTTTAATCATTGGAGCAGGCGGAGTAAGTACGGTTGCAACTGTAAAATCTGCCATGAATATTGATACATTTAAAAATATTACGCTTGCAAGTCGAACACTTAGCAAATGTGCACAAATCAAAGATATCGTTAAAGATAAAACGGGTGTAGATATAGAAATCGCACAAATTGATGCTGATGATACAAATGCTGTTATTGAACTTATTAATAAATTAAATCCTAAAGTTGTATTAAATGTAGCTCTTCCTTATCAAGACTTAACTATTATGGATGCTTGCAGTGCTACAGGAACACATTATATTGACACTGCAAATTATGAGCATCCTGATGAGGCTAAGTTTGAGTATAAACTTCAATGGGAAAGAAATAACGATTTTGAAAGCAAAGGTTTAACGGCACTTTTAGGAAGTGGATTTGACCCAGGTGTTACAGGTGTTTTTGTTAAATATATAGAAGAAAATTACCTTGATACTATAGAGTATATTGATATTATGGATTGTAATGCAGGAGATCATGGTTATAAATTTGCAACAAATTTTAATCCAGAAATAAATCTTAGAGAAGTTTCTGCGAATGGAAGATATTTTGAAAATGGAAAATGGATAGAAACAACTCCTCTTGAAATAAGAGTTGATTGGGATTATCCTGAAGTTGGAGTCAAAGCTTCTTATTTACTTTACCATGAAGAATTAGAAAGTTTAGCAAAAAATATCAAAGGGGTAAAAAGAATTAGATTTTTTATGACTTTCGGGGATAGCTATATTTCTCATATGAATTGCCTTCAAAATGTAGGAATGCTTGGAATAGAGCCTGTAATGCATAAGGGTGTTGAGATTATTCCTATTGAATTCCTAAAAACGCTTTTACCAGATCCAGCTAGCCTTGGAAGTAGAACAAAGGGACTTACTAATATCGGTTGTGTATGTGAAGGTCTAAAAGACGGTGTTAGAAAAAAATACTATATATATAATGTCTGCAATCATGAAGAGTGCTACAGGGAAACTGCTTCTCAAGCAGTTAGCTACACAACAGGTGTACCAGCAATGATCGGAACTAAGCTAGTTTATAATGGTACTTGGGATTTGAAAGGTGCTAGAAATGTTGAAGAATTTGCATCGCAAACTTATATGGATGAGCTTATGACTCAAGGTTTACCTTGGAAAGTTATCGAGATGGGGATTTAATTCCCTCATCTTAATATTACATATCTGTTCGTAAAATTGCTCCACTACTTGCATTTGTAACAAGTGCTCTATATTGTTTTAGCCAGCTTGATTTTAATTCTTTTTTGATTGGTTTGAAGTTAGCTTTTCTTGTTGCTATTTCATCATCACTTAGATTTACAGCTAAAATATATTGGTCAACATCAATATGAATTTCATCTCCATCTTGAAGTAATCCTATCATTCCACCTTCTGCAGCTTCTGGACTAACATGCCCAATACTTGCGCCCCTAGTCGCCCCACTAAATCTTCCATCTGTAATAAGTGCAACTTTATCTCCAAGTCCCATTCCCATAATTAATGAAGTTGGTGCTAACATTTCTTGCATTCCTGGACCACCTTTAGGGCCTTCATATCTTATAACTACAACATCTCCAGCTTTAACCTTATGGTTTAAAATTCCAGCTATTGCTTCATCTTGTGAGTTAAAACAAACAGCACTTCCTGTAAATACTCTACTTCCAGTAATTCCTGCAGTTTTGATAACAGCACCTTGCTCTGCTAAGTTACCATAAAGAATCGCCAGACCACCAACAGCACTATACGGATTGTCTAATGTATGAATAATATTTGTATCTGTAATTGATGCATTTTTGATTCTCTCTTTTATTGTTTCGCCAGTAATTGTTAGATTGTCAAGCAATACATCACCTCTTTTATCCATTTCGTGCATAACAGCACTTACACCACCAGCTTTATCAATATCTTGCATATGCACAGTTGAAAGTGATGGAGAAATTTTCGCTATATGACTTACATGTTTACTGATTGTATTGATATCTTTAAGTTCAAAGTTTGCACCAGCTTCTTTCGCAATAGCTAGCATATGAAGAACTGTATTTGAGCTTCCACCCATTGCCATATCTACGGCAAATGCATTTCGAACCGCATTTTCATTTAGAATATTTGTAATATTGTATTTTGCTTTTTCGCCATCATTCATCAGGGCTATTTCACAAATTCTTCTAGCAGCTTTTCTGTAAAGTGCTTCCCTTTCAGGTGTTAGAGCCAAAATAGTTCCATTCCCACTAAGTGCTATTCCCATAGCTTCCATTAATGTATTCATAGAGTTCGCAGTAAACATTCCGCTACAGCTTCCACCACTTGGACAAGCATTGCATTCAATATCTTTTAGTTCATCAGCTGTAATTTGACCAGCTTCAAATTTTCCAACGGCTTCAAATGCAGTTGCAAGATCTATAGGAGTTCCATCTTTTGTATAACCTTTAGCCATTGGCCCACCACTTACGAATATTGTTGGAACATTAACTCTTAAAGCTCCCATTATCATGCCAGGAACGATTTTATCGCAGTTAGGTATAGCTATCATAGCGTCGAGTTTATGTGCATTCATAACAGTTTCTATACTATTTGCGATTATCTCTCTTGATGGTAAACTAAAAAGCATTCCATCATGACCCATTGCGATTCCATCATCAACACCAATCGTATTAAATTCAAATGGAACACAACCAGCTTTTTTAATCTCATCTTTAATAATAGCACTTACTTTATCAAGGAAAAAATGCCCTGGAATAATTTCAATAAAAGAATTTGCAACCCCAATAAATGGTTTTGAAAAATCTTCATCTTTTAGTCCAGTAGCTCTTAGTAAGCTTCTGTGTGGAGCTCTTTGGTGTCCTATTTTAACTTCATCACTTCTCATGCAAATATCCTCTAGATTTTATAAATTTAAAAAATTATATCGAATCTTTTCTAAAACACTTGACAAAAAAAGTAAAGGTTGCTATAATTCCGCCACTTAATTCAAATGACAATTTGTTTTATAAAATACCTCTGATGAACTAATCATCAAAATACATGCGAGTGTGGCGGAATAGGTAGACGCGTGGGACTTAAAATCCCATTCCGGTTTCGGAGTATCGGTTCGATTCCGATCATTCGCACCATTGGTATAGAGAGTTGGCTGAGTGGTCGAAAGCACCGGTTTTGAAAACCGGCGACTGTAACAGGTCCGTGGGTTCGACTCCCACACTCTCTGCCACTTTTAAAAAATCAATCAAATTCATCTTGTAATTATCAAACAACTTTACTACAATATTATTATTTTGCTCTAATTTTAAAACATTTCACCCAATTTTGGTATAATTTTTTCATCAAAAATAAGGAATCAGATGCCAAAAATAGAAAATATCCCTTGTGTTATTTTAAGTGGTGGTAAAAGTAGTAGAATGGGTAGAGACAAATCTATGCTTCCTTTTGGTAGTGAAAATTCACTTATAAAATATCAGTACATTAAATTCTCAAAAATTTTTAAAAATATCTATATTTCAAGCAAAGAAAATAAATTTGATTTTCCATGTCAAATTATTTATGATGAGAACGATATTTTTTCTCCAATGGTAGCTTTACAGTCAATTTTAAACAAGTTTAATAATCAAAAAGTCTTTATTGTTTCTGTTGATACGCCTCTTGTTTTGGAAAGCAGTATTGTGGATCTTATTGAAAACAAAGATAATGCCGAAGTTGTTATTTGTGCAGATGAGTTTAAAGTGCACAATTTATGTGGTATTTTTTCAAGTGATATTTTGCCAAAAATAGATCAAATGCTAGAAAATAACAATCACAAGATTAACTATTTGCTTACTAAGCTTGTTGATCTGAGAATTGTATACTTTGAAAATTCTCATCAATTTTCAAATATAAATACACAAGAAGAATATGATGAATTGATTGTTTTGTAACCAGCTTTTAACTATTTTCTTCTCAATAACTGATATAAAATATACTATTTCCAGTTCTCTAAAGCACTTTATTGTTATAATCAAACCAAATACAAAAATACAAAAAAGTTTTAAAAGGATTTGAATGACGAAGTTTATTGCTGCATCATCTATCTCACAACAAATTTTAAAGTCAGCAAAACTATCTGCAGACTTACCAATAAATACTTTAATATATGGACAAACAGGAGTTGGGAAAAAACTCCTAGCAAAAGAAATCCTTCCAAATGCCCTTACAATAAACGGTAAAGACCTTGAAAAACTAATTATTGCCAAGCAAATAGATCTTGCAACGCACTCTGAGATTGTCATCGTAAATGTCGGATCCGTAATCAATGTTGAAGAATTTTTTTCGCATTTGAAAAATATCAAACTTGTAGGAATAAATCTTGATAAAAATGACCGATTTAATCAATATTTTGCAATCAAAATAGAGATTCCATCTCTTGAAGAGAGGGTTGAAGATCTTCAAGAACTGATCGAGATTTACAAGCAGGAAGCTATGGGAATTTACAATATTAATCTTTCTCTAAAAAATATAAATCTAGACTTGAGCGGTAATGGAGTTACTCTTAAACAATCAATCTATAAATCGATACTTTTACAATCTATTACAACAAATGATATGCTCCAAACAATGGAAATGTATCTTACAAAAAAGCTAAAAGATGGAAAGACTTATAGAGATTTGCTTGAAATTTTTGAAGTACCTTTGCTTAAAGCAGCAAAGAAAGTTTATAAATCACAATTGCAAATGGCAGACAAATTAGAAATTAACAGAATTACACTTAGAAAAAAAATACACCAATATTTTGGGGAACTTTAACGATGACTATTTATGAAGAATTATTAGAACATGACTTGAATCCATTTATGTTGTTTGATGGAGATGGAAAGATTAAAAATTTCAACAAGGAAGCTGAATTTTTATTAAATTTCGTATCCCCAAAAGAGCTTTTTAATCTTGCAGTATCTTATGCTAGTCAAACTTTTGGTTTTCGTAGAGAGTTTATAAGTTTATCGTACGATAAGCAAACTTTTTATGCGATACTAGTAGGTTATGTAAGTGATGATGAGATCGTCTTAAGGCTTTACAAAGAGGTATCAGGTACAAAAATGCTTAAGATTGATACAAATTTGAAAGAAACAAATATTTTTACACTGATAGAGTTATCAAAAAGTACAACATTGCTCGGTTCAAATATTTTGATTGAAGAGATTTATGATGTTTCTATACCACTTTTAAAACTAAATGTAAATGAATTTTTGCTTTCTTTGAATAACATCTTCGAACAAATTAAAGATGCAAAAAACATTACTTTGAGAGTTTATTTGAAAACGGGTGAGTATGAAGTTATAAATAAAAAGAAATATAAAATTATCGCAATAGAGTTTGTTTCTAAAGATAAAATTGAATTCTACCCATTAAAAGTTGAAGCTGGCAAAAATGATTTGCTTCATGTGACTAGTAATAAAAATTCAATAAAACTCGAATTACCATTAATTGTATAAAATATAAACAGGAAACATCTGGATTCTTCTTTTAAAAAATATTATAATAAAAATTAATTTTTATTCCATCAAATTCTTTTTATTATGGACTAAAAAATATTACTAAAATTAAGGGGATTTTGAGATGGAAGTAACTACAGCTTATGTGATTAACACACTTTATGTTCTTTTTTCATTTGTGTTAATTATTTTTATGGTTCCAGGTTTCGCTATGCTTGAAGCAGGGATTGTAAGAACAAAAAACGTAACAGCAGTTTTAACTATGAACACAATGATTTATGCTTTTGCATCAACAGGATTTGTTCTGGTTGGCTACAATATTGCTTTTGGAGAACTTGCTAATTCCAATATGAGTAAATGGGCAGCATTACTTTTTCAAATGGCATTCGTTGGTAAAATTGTAAATATTATGAGTGGCGGTGTTAGCGAAAGAGCTAAAATCGTTCCACTTACATTTTTTACAATAATTATGGCGAGCTTTATTTATCCACTTATTGTAAACTGGACTTGGGGAGCAGATATGCTAAAAGATACTATTTTAGATCTTAAAATGTATGATTTAGCTGGAAGTACAGTTATACATTCAGCTGGTGGATGGGCATTATTGGCTGCTATTTTGGTTATCGGCGCTAGAAAAGGAAGATATTCAAAAGAAGGAAATGTTAGAGTGATACCAGCTTCTAATATTCCACTTGTAACTTTGGGAGCATTTTTGCTTTGGATAGGTTGGTTTGGATTTAATGGTGGAAGCGTTGGAAGTATTACTTCAAAAGAAGCAGCAGATGCTGTTGCTTTAACTATTTTAAACACAAACTCATCAGGTTTAGCCGGAGCTATAGTAGCTGGTGGGATAATGCTTTTAAAATATAAAAAACTTGATATTACAATGATTTTGAATGGCGCTTTAGGAGGTCTTGTTGCAATAACAGCAGCACCAGATCTTTACAATATCTATCAACCATTTATTATCGGCGCAATCGGTGGAGCTTTAGTAGTATTTGCTGTTCCATTTTTTGATAAGTTCAAGCTTGATGATCCAGTTGGAGCTTTATCAGTACATCTTGCGAATGGAATTTGGGGAACTTTAGCTGTTGGAATTTTTACAGAAAAACTTTTCATGGACCAATTAAAAGGTGTTGTAGTGATAGGTGTTTTTGCTTTTGTAAGTAGTTATGCGATACTATTTGTGCTAAATAAAATCATCCCTTTAAGAGCTAAAAACGATGAAGAGATGGAAGGTCTTGATGTTAATGAATGTGGTGTTGAAGCTTATCCAGAGTTCAAACGAGCATTCTAAAATAAAATATAATTAAAAAAAGGATTACAGATGAAAAGAATCGAAGCAATAATTAAACCATTTAAGCTTGAAGATGTAAAAGATGCTCTAAGCGAAGCTGGTATTACAGGAATGACAGTAAGTGACGTTAAGGGTTATGGAAGACAACAAGGGCATAGTGAGCTTTACAGAGGTGCTGAGTATGTTGTAGACTTTTTACCAAAAATCAAAATAGACTTAGTTGTTGATGAAAAAGATGTTGAAATGGTTGTGGATTTGATTGTAAAAGCAGCAAGAACTGGCAAAATTGGAGATGGTAAAATATTTGTTTCACCGATAGAAAGAATTATAAGAATAAGAACTGGCGAAGAGGACGAAGAGGCTATCTAGTTTTTATAAGCAGATAAGTAACGTAAAAGCTAAAAATAAAAGTGATTGGACAAATTTGAAAATATTTTTAGCTTTACTTTTTTCTTTTCTACTTCATTGTGTTGTACTTTTACTTTTGATGCAGCAAGAAGAATCAGAGAAGCCACAAGTTGTCAACAAAGAAAACACAAAAGTTAAACTAGTTAGCCTGTTACATGCCGAAAAACAACAGTTAATTAAACAACCAGAAATACTACCTCTAAAAAAATCAGAATCACTAACAGAAATCAAAAAAACTGAATTATTACCCCAAAAAAAACTTGTAAGTTTACCTTTTATTGAAGTTCCACTTCCTGTCAAAATTGATCCAAAAGAATCAGTCAAACAGGTTGTGAAAGAACAAATAAAAGAGCCTGTAAAAGAACAAATAAAAGAGGCTAAAAATGAAGTTAGACAAGACGTAAAAACAGACACACAATTAGATAAAATAACAAAAAGCTACCTTGAGCTTTACAAAGAAGATTTTGATACTTTTAGTGAAGATACAAAGGTTTATTTGATAAAAAACTTAAAAGATATTGGACGAATAACGCAAAGGTTTTTAATATTTCCATATATTGCAGTTCAAGCTCATCAACAAGGGATAAATGTTGTTGAATTCATGCTTTATCCAGATGGTAAGATAAGCAAACCAACAATTATTAAGAGTTCAACTTATCATATCTTGGATGACAATACAGAAGATACTATTAAGAAAGCATACAGGGATTACCCGCGTCCCGAAAAGCCAACAATTATACGAATTTATGTAAAATATACTATAACATGAATGTAAAACAAGGATAAAAATATGAATATTATTGATTTTCTCGACAAGGGTGGACTTATAGTTTATATACTTGTCTCTTTAAATATTATAGGTTTTGGAGTTATAGCTATAGCAGTTTTTAATCTTTTTACATTTAGAAAAAACATGCCAACTATTGCTGATGAGATATTTATTAAAGTTCAAAATAATCATGATGATTTGATTGAAATGATGGTGCAGACTGAGATAAAGAAGCTTGAAGTCGGACTAAATACTATCAAAATAATAGCTACAATTTCACCACTTTTAGGTCTTCTTGGAACGGTTATTGGTATATTTTTATCATTTGAAGAAATTAGTAAAGTAGGGCTTGACAATCCAGCGGCATTTTCAAGCGGCATTTCATTGGCTCTTATTACTACTGTTGTTGGACTTATAGTATCTATTCCTCATTATATTTTTTACAATTATTTCATTGGAATCTTGGATAATAGTGAACTTTCTTTAAAAAGCGAAGTTCTAAAAAAGATATGAGAATATAATGAAACGAAGAGAACCACTTAGCTTGGATTTGACGCCACTTATTGATGTGGTTTTTATTTTAATCATCTTTTTTATTGTAAGTTCATCTTTTAAAAAAGATACATACGCACTAAATTTGACATTACCAGATGCAAATGGTGCTTCAAAACAAATCGAGAAGAAAATCGTAATAGTTGAACTTAGCTCAAAAGATGTAGCTTATAATGGTGAAAAGATGGATTTTTTAAAACTCCAATCGAAGCTTGAATCTATTGAAAATAAAACAGAACCCGTAACTGTTAAGATTGATAAAGATGTTTCATATCAAAAAGTTGTTGAATTGCTTGATATGTTGCAATTAAATGGACTTGGAAACTTGGCTTTAGTCACCAATAAGTAAGAAAAGAAATTATTTTAAATTGCTTTTCTTGTAAAAGTAGTTTGTAGCTTCAACAAATCCATCAACACTTCCACAGTCAAATCTTACTCCTGAAAATTTGTATGCCAACACTTTTCCTTGTTTTGCAAGTGTTAAAAGTGCATCCGTGATTTGTATTTCACCACCTTTTCCTGGCTTTGTGTCTCTTAAAACATCAAATATTTGAGGAATAAGTATGTATCTTCCAATTATCGCAAGATTTGATGGCGCATCTTTTGATTCAGGTTTTTCAACCATATTATCTACTTTGTAAACATTCTCTTCTATTAAGTTGCCTGCTATTACACCATATTTATTTGTGTCTGTCATTGGAATTTCTTCAATCGCAACAACACAACAATCAGGATATTTTTTATGAATATTTGCCATTTGGCGAAGTACTGTTTGACCATTTGCATTATCACAAAGGTCATCAGCAAGTATTACAGCAAAGCTATCTTCATGCCCAATTAGTGTTTCGCCAGTTAAAATTGCATGGCCTAAGCCTTTCATTTCAATTTGTCTTGTGTAGCTAAAAGTGCAATTATCCATAACGCTTCTTATTTCGTTTAAGTAGTGCTCTTTCGATGTCCCTTTGATTTGGTGCTCAAGTTCATAGCTAACATCAAAATGATCTTCAATAGCTCTTTTTCCTCTCCCAGTAACAATTGCCATCGTTTCGCAACCAGCCTCAATAGCTTCTTCTACTCCATACTGTAAAAGTGGTTTTGTTAGAACTGGTAGCATCTCTTTTGGAATAGCTTTAGTAGCTGGTAAAAATCTTGTACCATATCCTGCAGCCGGAAATAAACATTTTTGTATCATTTGTTGCCTTCTTTTTAAAGTGTAATATTGTATTTAAAAAGTGTTTTATACCAAATTAAATTTTTTTAAGTATAGTTAGTGATGACTTATGAAGAATGGATAAATGAACACAAAATAAAACATCAAAAATTAGTATCAAAGCTTTCATATTTAAGTGACATGGAACTTGTTAAATATTTTGATTTTGATAATATGGTTAAATATGAACCAGATTTTTGTTTACTTTATAAAGAAAATACAAAATGTCATGATATGGAAACTTTAAATTGTTATTTGTGTGCATGTCCACTTTTTAGACTTGATAAGACAAAGAGCTTTTGTGATATTGCAAGTGTTAATGGCGGAGAGTTTGTTGGTCCAGATGGCTTTATCCATCAAGATTGTAGTGGTTGTACGATTCCACATAAAATCCCATATATTGAAGCAAATTTCGATAAGGATTGGGGAAATATTATGAAAAATGTAGTTCAAAAATAATATGCAGGAGAAATAATAAATGGTAGCAAATATTTTTTTTGGTAGCAAAAAAGAATGTAATAGAGAACTTGAAGAGATTTTAAATCCATATTCAAAAAAAGTGGTTTCAAAATACCCAAAATGCACAAAAGAAGACACAGTTCGTGCTTTAGAAATCGCAAAAGAGGCTTCAAAAGCTACAAAATCTTCAAAGCTATCACAACGGATTGGATGGTTTGAAGATGTTGTTAAAAATCTTGAAATACAAAAAGAAGATATTGCAAAAACGATAACAGATGAAGTTGGGAAGCCAATTGCATTTTCAAGAATAGAAGTTGAAAGATGTATCGAAACAATAAAACTTTCAATACATGCAATGGTAAATCTTGAGGGACACACTATAAACACAGATGCTATGAATAGTGGTAAAAAGACTACGGCTTACTTCACTAGAGTTCCAGTTGGTGTTGTTGCTTGTATCACACCTTTTAATTTTCCTCTAAATCTTGTTGCACATAAAATTGCTCCAGCGTTAATATCTGGAAATGCTGTGGTTTTGAAACCAACTCCTGAAGCTCCATTGACTGCATACAAACTTGTGAAACTTTTTGTTGAAAGCCACTTGGCAATTACAGATGCAATTAGCTTAGTTTATGGTGATGTTGAAGTTGGAAGTACCCTGGTGGGTAGCGATATTCCAAGGGTACTTAGTTTTACGGGAAGCGTTCAGGTCGGAAATATTATTACAAAAACAGCAGGTATTAAAAAAGTTGCATTGGAGCTTGGAGGAAATGCTGGAAGCTTTATTGATCAAACGGCAGATATAAAATTAGCAGCTTCACGATGCGCGTTTGGTGCTTTTGTAAATAGTGGTCAAGTATGTATATCTTTACAAAGAATTTACGTTCATGAAAATATATATGATCAATTTGCAAAATATCTTAAAGAAGAAACTTTAAAATTAAAAGTCGGAAGTCCTTATGATGATGAAACTTTTGCAGGACCTCTTATAAATGAAGAATCACTAGAGAGAGCTATTTCTTGGGTTAAAAGTGCAGTAGAAGAGGGTGCAACTATACTTTGCGGGAATAAATACGAAGGGCTAAATTTTCATCCAACTGTTATGATAAATGTTACAGACAATATGAAAGTAATTTGTGAAGAAGTTTTTGCTCCAATAGTTAGTTTAGTAAAAGTCGCGAACTACAATGAGGCTATTCTTAAAATGAACAACTCCCCATACGGGCTACAATTTAGTATTTTTACGAATGATTTATCTCAAGTAACTAGATTTATTGATGAAGCTGATTGTGGGGGAGTTGTTGTCAATGATATCCCAACGCTTCGTTTTGATATCCAACCTTATGGTGGAACAAAACTAAGTGGAATAGGAAAAGAAGGTCCAAAATTTGCAATTGAAGAATTTACAGAAATTAAATCTGTTGTTATTTGCTAAAATAGAGCAATAATAATCCGATATCTTCATAACGATTTGATATAATCTCAAAAATTTTTAAAAAGGCAACAAATGAAATTGGCAGTATTTGATTTTGACAGTACACTTATGGATGGTGAAACGATAGATTTCTTAGCAGATGCACTCGGACTTGGTGAACAAGTAGCGAAGATCACTGAAGAAGCAATGAGTGGAAGACTAGATTTTTTTGAAAGCTTAACTACTAGAGTTGCATTATTGAAGGGTTTACCATATCAAAAAGTTGTGGAAATTTGTGATAATTTACCACTTATGAACGGAGCTGTTGAAGTTGTGGCTGGCTTAAAAGCAAAAGGCTATAAAGTTGTATGCTTTAGTGGAGGGTTTAGAACAGGAACAACACCAGCCCTAAAAAAACTTGGGCTTGATGGTGACTTTGCAAATATTTTACATCACAAAGATGGCATTTTAACAGGACTTGTTGGTGGAGATATGATGTTTGATAGTAGCAAGGGCGATATGATTCAAAGAATTCAAGCACTTTTGGGTGCAACTGTTGAAAATACTTTAGTATGCGGAGATGGTGCTAACGATAGAAGTATGTTTCCGTACGCAGGCAAAAAAATTGCATTTTGTGCAAGAGAAATACTAAAAAAAGAAGCTAATATCATTATTGATACAAAAGATCTACGAGAAGTATTAAAGCATATCTAATAAATTCAATTAAATACGACTAGTGCTTGAAAATATTTTTAGGAATTAGTCAATTTTAAATTCCAACTCAACCTTTTTGGCCTCTTCGATGCCCAAGAAAGTTAAACTGTCATCTGTAAGAAAGTTCATTTCCTTTAATTCTTTTATAAACTGTTTGCCTGTTTTTAAATCAAAAACTCTATTATTGTCCATCATTTTTAAAACATCTTGAAAATTCTCATCATTTTCTTTTTTATAAATTGCAAGCAGTAAAACTCTAAGTTCTATATTGTCTTTATAATCCATTTTTTTCCTTTTTAATTTTTATCTAAAGTGTCGAGAGATTTTATTGTATTTTTATAATAAAAAGCTGTAACAATAAAAAATATACCAAGAAATGTTGTAACAATATTTAGATCATAGTATATTGCCATTATTCCAGTAAATAAAGTTGTTCCAGCATTTATAAGCATAAAAAACATTTCATTATATGCCAAAACTCTCCCTAAATATTTTTGTTCAACTTTTTCCTGAAGAAGCGCGTAGGTAAATGACCAAAGTGTTGTTGTAGCTAGTCCTGTTAAAAATAATCCAATCAAACCAAGATAAAAATTATATTGCAAGAAAGCCCAAGTTATTATCCCAAAACCTTGAAATAAAAATACATAAAATAATTTTTCTTTGGTTATCCATCGACCAATAATAAAGGGCCCAATCATCAATGCTAAAGATCTAGTAGCGTTTGAAAGCCCTATGGCAAGAGGAACTGCTATGACATATTTGTAATTGTAATCGGCAAGTAATGTTACGATTGTGTCAAAAGATGTAAGTCCAACGGTCCCATGAAAGAATATTAAACTAATCAAGTGCCTATTTTGTGAAATATATCGAATCCCACTTTTAATAGAAAGAAGTATTTTTTCGTGACTTGCTTCATGTTTGTAAATAATTGATGTATTTAAAAGTGATAAAAATGCACACAAAAATAATATACCATCTATAATAAATGCTGTTTTGGCTCCATAATAATTTACAACCAAACCGCCTATCGCCATCCCTGCTGTGAATGTAAAAGACCAAATAATTGAGTGTATTTCATTGGTTTTTGTTAATATTGCAGAGTTTAATAATTTTGGCATTAAAGTCATTTCTGTTGTAAAAAACATTGATGAAGCAGTCATTCTTATAAAAATAAATATTAATAGCATCCATACATCATCAATGCTATTTATAAACAAAAAGCACATTGTCATCAATAATTCTGTGATTATCAATATGCCGAGTAGTTTTTTTGCATCAATTCTGTCAACTATCGTTCCGCTAAATGGTGCTAATAAGATGCCTGGAATAAAGTGCATAGCAACAACTAGCGAAATTATAATAGGGCTCGCACCAAAACTAACTAACATACTATAAATAGCTACATTGGAAAACCATGTTCCAAAATATGCCAAAAATTGAATCGTAGCAAGCTTTCTTACTATTTCATTATTTGCTAGAAGCTCTTTATATGTCATATTGCCTCATTGCATATTTGACGCTAAAACAAACGCACTTGCCCAAGCCCAATGTAAATTATATCCACCACATGCACCATCAACATCTAAAACTTCACCACAAAAATATAGTCCTTTTTGCTTTTTTGATTCCATAGTTTTATTGAAAATTTCATCAACACAAACACCACCTGCAACAACTTCTCCATATTGAAAACCTTTTGATCCATTAATATTTATTTTGATAGATTTTAATGTATATGCAATATTTAGCAGGTCTTTTTTGTCCAGATCATTAATTTTTAGTTTGTGCTGAGCTATCTTTGCTTTTTTAAATATAAATGGAATTAGCTTAGTATTTACGAAGCTGAGCAATAAAAATTCTACACCTTTGCCTTTTAATGCTTTAGCTTTATTGTCTAAAATAGATACGAGTTTATTTTTATCTAATTTTGGAAATAAATCTACCAAAATATCTACACCAAAGCTATTTTCTAAAGCCATATTAGCATCTCTACTTAGGTCTAAAATTGTATTACCAGAAACTCCATAATTAGTAAAAAGTAAATCACCAGTAATTGTTTTTGTTGATTTGTTGTTGATAAAAAGGGTCACAGATGAATCGGTTTTAACACCATTAAGTTGGTAAATATCTTCATTTGGTGATGTTAGTTGAACAAGTGACGCTATCGGTTCAATAATTGTATGACCTGCTTTTTTTGCTATCTCATATCCACTTCCACTACTTCCAAGTTTTTCCATAGCAATGCTTCCGGTTGCAACAATTACTTTATCAAATTTGAAAATTTTGTTATCGGTAGTAATCTCGATTTTTTCTTGGAATTTCAATTCATCAATAAAGCTATTCAGATGAAAAGTAACACCAAGGAATAAAGCTTCGTTGTATAAAACATCTACAACGCTTGAAGCTTGAAGAGACGCTGGATAAGTTTTACCATTTTCATTTGATATCAAGCTAAGACCTATGGTCTCACAAAATTTAGAAAATTCTTTAAATCCAAAAGTTTCAATTGGGTATTTTACAAACGAAGGATTGGCTGAGAAATAATGATTTAAAGACAGATCTTGATTTGTAATATTGCATTTTCCATTTCCTGTTGCTGCGAGTTTTTTCCCAACTTTTGCATTTTTTTCAAAAATAACAACATCAAAATTTCTTTTTGAAAGAATTATAGATGCAAAAAGAGCTGATGCTCCACCACCAATAATAGCTATAGATTTTTTCATAGATCTACAAACCTGCTGCCATTGAAACCAATCTTTTTAATTCCATAATCAACCTGATTTCCCTTTATTGAAGTGTTTCCAAATAATTTAGTTTTACCTGTTGCGAAGTATTCTAATCCTAGAACAACAGAATAATTTACCCAGCTAAACAATGCATCATTTCCAAAGAATGAAATCAGTTCCTCTAGATCTCGAGGCAAGGTTCCTATTGAATTTACTACAAATAAATTTGTTCTGTCTTCATCACCTGTAATATTGAAAATAACTGGTGAATAATTTAGTTGAGATGAAAGTATCTCTCTTGGTACTATGTTATTTTCACGCAAATGTGATAGAACAATGGCGCTTTTTACGATCGAAGTATTTAGAATAACACTTGAATTTTTAATTTGCTCTGAACTCGCTATTAATATCTTGTAGTCTGGTATTTTACCAGTGATTTGGACATGCGTAAGATTAGGAGTATTTAACGCTACAAGCTCATTGTGTAATCTTATGCTTATTGCACTGTCGTCGTATATTTCAACAACATTTGACGATGCTTTTAAGGCTAAAAAATTAAGTTGCTTTTTGTAGTCTATTCCACCAAAAACAAAATTGGACTTAGCATTTGGCATCATTGATTTGTTTACTAGAGGTAAATATAGCTCAAATTTAGAAATCTCTGGATAACTATTAAGTGCCCACAAGCTACTATTGGTAACCAAAGCAATAACTTTTTTAATGCCCTTTTGTTTAAGCGTGTCAAAAATAGTAGTAATATTTTGTTTATTTTCTAGTTCTATATCAAAGAATTCAATATTAAATTTTGCATTTTTATTAAGAAAGTAAGTCATCGCAACATTTGAAGCTTCAAGTCCATATTTTCCTGTATTGTTAGAAGCAAAAACAAATCCTATTGTTTCATTCTTTGTGTCGGATACACTTTGTTTAGGTTCAGTTTTTGTAAAAGAAGGCTTTATCTCTTGTTTGGTCATACTTGTTTGTTTTGGAATTTCTTTTTGCACAATATCTTTGGTTGGTATTTCTTTTGGCATTGTATTGGTAGAAACTATTTTTTTTGGTTCAAGATCAAACAATGTTATTATTTTTGGCTCTTTTGCACTATTTATTGATACCTGAGAGGCAAACACGTGGCCAGAATATACAACATATAGTAATAAAAAAATTAATTTAAAATTATTTGTTTGCATTATCGTTCCATCATTAATTTGATTTTTTTCAAATCGTCAAGAGCCTCTTTTTTTAAAGATGGATTTCTAAGTAAAAAACTAGGATGATAGATTGGTATAAGATTTATATTATGAAACTTAATGATAGTACCTCTTATGCTTACTAGATCAGTATCATCTCCTGTGAGATATTTATAGCTATCACCAAGTGTTACTATTATCTTTGCATTTGACTGATCAATTTGATTTAAGATATATCCTTTACATGTAGATATGTAGTTTGCTAACAGCAAACTTTTTTCATTTATGTCACACTTTATAATACTTGCAAGATATATATTGCCAAACTCTATTCCTAATACGTTTTCAACCATCTTCACCAATGTATCATGAGAGGCTTTATCCATTGTTGGCACAGTTGTAACAAATAAGATTTCAGATTCTTTATTTCCAAATGAATATATTTTATCTTTGGTTATTTTTGATGCATCACACAATGTGCATTCTTTTACAACATTTTCAGACAAAAAGTCACACGAGCTTTCATTTTTATGCATTTCAAATGAATCAACATATTTAAAGCCAAAGCTTTTTTGCAGGTATAAACTATGAAGAATTTGATTTTTTGTTGAGTGGGTCATGTGAAAATTATACAAAAGCTATACTTTTTATCACCTTTGTATGTAATATTGGAACAATTATATAAAAATACTTGACAAATGTTCCAAATATTTGTACAATTCTACATAAAAATTTAAAAGGCACATTTATGTCAGTACCAGCTCCAAGCTTAAGAAAGCTAGAAAGCGATTTAGAAATAAATAAAACAACATTACATAATTGGAAAAAGTCTAGACCTAAATTGTATGAATTTATTATAGATTCGTACAAGGATAAAGAGTTATTGAAACAAAACTTATCTTATTTGGTTGAACAGAGAAAGAGTTTAGAGAATGAGATAGAAATAACTTCTAGAAGAGTTTTTTAAAAAAATAGATCCGATTTACATCGATCCATGATGTTTTAAGTTGCCCATTAAATGCACACAAAGCTTAAAACATCATAGATGGACGTAATCTCTATTTTAATATTTTAATATTCGCACCTAACTTTAGATTTTCAAAATAATTTTTCAAATATTCATTCTCTCTGTTTGTCATTATTTCATTAAAAATAGTTTCTTTTACTATTTCAAGTGGCGTTATTTTAATATCAGCTTTACTTGAAACAAACAACAAATTGAAAGTTTGATTTTCTACAAAAATTGTCGAGAATGACTTTTCAGGTGTTTTTGTAACAATATATTTCATTTGATCAGAAATTTTGTCAATTTTTAAAGTCTCGTTCACAACTAACACATTAGGGTTTGATAGCATAGGGTTTGCTTTTAAAGCCTCCAGAAGAGCTTTGTCTTTAGAAGTATAATGAATAACATCTATTTTTTCAGCAATTTTAAATTGCTCAATATTATTATTATAATAAATCTTTAAATCCTCATCATTTGCCATGATTAATTTGTTTGATGCGATTGCAGAAACTAGCTTTTGATGTCTAAGTTGCAGTTTAATTTTTTCACTAAATTTGTCATAGTCTTCTTGTTGTTTAACAGCATTTTTGAACTCAATCATTGTCATTTTATTGTTTTTAGCAAGTTTTTCAATTTGTGCATCAACATCAAAGCTATCAACTGAAATCTTGTATTTATCAAGAGATTGATTGTATAAAGCTTCATCAATAAGTATAGACACAGCTTCATTTTTTGATATTTTTAATTCTTCCATTTTGTTGTCTATATCAACCATAGTTATTGGATATTCATTGATACTTAACGCTATACCATTTACTATTCCTGCATTTATAGTTAATGCAAACATTGAGCATAATAACCCAATTGGCAATATTTTTTTTATCATATTTGTTTTCCTTAGTTTTAAATCAGAATTCATTGTATGTAAACAAGTTAAATTATTGATTATTTTGGAAATTATTTTATCATAAATATAGTGAAATCATTATCGAGGTAATCGTTTTTCGTAGATATATTTTGTGTTAAATCTCTGCAAAATGAAATTACTTCGGACGTTTTAATTTTATTGAAACTATCGTTTTTTAGAAAATTAAAAACAAACCCCTTATTGGATGCTTCAAAACATTTTTCAATAAACTTGAAAAATTGTTTCTTGCTTAATATGTTCATGGCCCCGCTACAAACATAGTAATCCGCTTTGGTTAAATTGTCTTTTAAAACATCTGTTGTGTTAAATTCTATATCTTTAAATCTACTTTTTGAGATCTCAATCATTTCATCAAAAGCATCAATTCCAATGTATTTTTTTGGATTTTTATCATTCTCTTCTAGATATTTATAGTAATCACCAAATCCGCAGCCAGCATCGACAATAATACTATTTTTTATATTGGCATCTATGAAGCTAGTTAATATTTCAAATCTTTTGTACTGTGTAAATTTACTATTCCAATGTACGCCAAGAGGTGAAATCCCGTATTTTGCAATACTTTTCTTGTAAAAGATTGTGTTTGTGTCGTTTATTATTTGTCCTTTAGTTGCTCTATTTGAACACCATTATCACTTAAAAATTTTGATACAACCATAGAGTTTGTGTGTTCATAAGATTTTTTGTAAACAATTCTTTTTATTCCACTAGCTATAAGATTTTTACTGCATTCACTGCATGGTTCAAGAGTAACATAAATTGTTCCACCTTCAATGCTAATCCCTTTTCGAGCAGCCCAAATAATTGCATTCATTTCAGCATGAATTTCGTAAGTTTTACTCCATTCGTGGTGTTCAGAAGTGTATTCGCCTTTCCAGAAATCACAGCAATTCTGATATCCAGGAGGTGTACCGTTGTAACCTGTGCTAAGAATTCTCCCATCTTTTACGATGACTGCACCAACTTGTTTTGATACACACTTTGACGCGCTTGCTATTTCAGTTGCTATATTTATGAAAATTTTGTCATTTAACAATTTGTATTTCCTCTATTAAAATTTATTTTGTATTGTAACTTGTTTCAATAAAGTTTACCCAAAAGATTTATCACAGAGGAAAAACTTATTATAATTTGAGTTTAAGTTTTGTTGGTTATAATACCACCACAAAAGCGGGAGTAGCTCAGTTGGCTAGAGCTCCTGCCTTCCAAGCAGGTTGTCGCGAGTTCGAGTCTCGTCTCCCGCTCCACTTTTGTATCATCATTTAAAATCAAAAAAACAATCAAAATCATTTTAAAAATTAATTTTAATTATCGTCTTTTAATCATTTTCTTTTTGCCTTCAAATAAACTCTTTTTGGAGCTGGATACCCCTCAATAGTTTTATTTTGATCTTTACTGTCCAAAAAATCTTCTAAACTGCATTCAAAACTCCAAGCAGTGGCTCGTTGTTCAGAACTGTCAGTTTTAGTTATTTCTAGCACCTCGATATCTTTGAAGCCAGCTCTGTTTAGCCAGTTTTTGAAGCAATTAACCGTAGGAATGAAATAAATATTTGGTATCATTGCATATCTATCAAATGGTGTTAAACTAACTACGTCATCACCATCTATCATAAAGCTATCAACAATAATTTCACCATCTGGATTGAGACTTCTAGCTAAGGATTTTAGTGTGGCAATAGGATCGCTTCTATGATAAAGAACGCCAAGCATAAAAATAAAATCAAATTTGTGTGGATATAGTTCAAGATGTTCAACACCTAACATTTCATAAATGATATCACTTTTGACAAAACTATTGACAAAGTCAAATTGTGTTCTAAAAACAGCCGATGGATCGAATCCTACAAGTTTTTTTGGAGAATCTTCAAGCATTCTGAACATATAATAACCATTATTGCATCCAACATCTGCAACAATCTTGTTTGTTAGATTAAAATAAGGTCTTAATAAATTATATTTCATGTTAGATTGCCATTCGCTATCTATTTCTAGTCCACATATATTAAAAGGACCTTTCCTCCATGGTATTAGTGTTTTAGCATTTTTGGTCAAGATGTCAAACTCTTCATCACTTAAATCACTTTTATTTCCAACTGTAAACCAGTCTTTACAATCGTATTTGTAGCCTCTAGAAGCAATATTTTGAATATTATCTATAGCATTTCTCATTGGAACAATATTTTTCCAAGTCAACCACTTCTCTCTTTCAAACTTAATTTTTTCTAAATCTTTCATTTTCCCTCATTAATTAACAATCAGTTAACACTGATGTATTATAATTTCTTACCTAAAATAAATAAAGCACTTCCAAAACATATCATAAAATTATAACATCCACTAAATCACCAACATTTAGTGGAGCTTTAACCTCATTTTGTATCAAAAGACCAATATTTCCAAGCATATTTGTCAAAATAGCACTTGTTCCTGACTTTTTACCATCAAAATCAGCATAATATTTTCCATCTTTTAGTTGTAAATTGCATGCTTCAAATGTTGTTTTATTGCCTTTTGCATTTAACTTTGTGTTTAAAATAGCTTTGACTATTTTCAATTTCTCATCTGATCCTTTTAGTTTGAAAAGAATCGGCAACACATAAAGAATAAATGTAACAGTACTACTGTAAGCGAAACCAGGAAGCCCTACTATAAACTTATCGTCTTTTTGTGCAACTATTATATGTTGTCCAGGTTTGATATTTACACCTTGAAATAGAATGGTAGCATCAAGTTCATCTTTTATGATATCTTTTACAAAGTCATAATCTCCAACACTCACACCACCTGTTGTCACAACAATATCAGATGTTTCTAATGACGATTTTATAAGTCTTAAGATTGAATTTTTATCATCTTTTACAACACCCATTTGTTTTACATCTGCTCCATATATTCTTCCAAGTGCTTCAAGAGTCAAGTGATTTGTGCTTCTAATTTGAGCTTTGTTTGTTGAAATTTCTCCTAAATCTAAGATTTCACTCCCAGTACTAGCAACTGCAATGGTTGGAGTTCGTAGAACTTTAACATACGCCATATTGAGCCCAGCTATTACACCAATTTCAGCAAATCCTATTTTTGTCCCACTTTTTATAAGAATTTCATTAGCTTTATAGCTTTCTCCTGTATCACGAACAGCAAAGCCAAATGGTACACTCTGAATAATTTTTATGTTCTCACCTTGAACTTCAACATTTTCAATAGGAATCAAAGTATCACTACCATTAGGCATCAATGAACCTGTAAATGTTTTAATGCAAAAGCCTTTCACTACATCATTTTCATTGTCGCTACCAGCTGGATTTACGCCACTTATTTTAATACTTTCTAGGCTTTGATCATCAAACTTTATGGCATATCCATCCATTGCAGATGTTGGATATTCAGGATTATTTTCTGATGCCACAATATCACACGCCAATACTTTACCTAAGCTTTCCATTAGTGGTAATAGTCGTGTAGCTTTATCTTTCAAAATAATATTTTCTAAAATCTCCAAACTCTCAACATAAGAGATAAATTTTTTACCAATATCACAGCTCATTCTTCTTCCTTTTGTATTTTGTAAATTTGTATTCTATTTTTGTTTAAAATGTCTATATTTTATAGTTTTTTAATTTTATCAATCTCATCTCGAAGTCGTATCGCTTCTTCGAAATTTAAATCTTTGGCTGCTTGATTCATTTGTTTGGAAAGTTCTTGGACAAGCTTTTGTCTTTCACTTGCAGGCATTTTCGTTAGCCTATCGAGTTTAAGTGCTACCGTATCATACTCTTCCATTTTTAAATCTTCATCCAGTCGTCGTATTGTAGTTGTCGGTGTAATGTTATGGATTTTATTATGTTCTTCTTGAATTTTTCTTCTATTTTGAGTTGTTTCAATTGCAAATTTCATACTATCTGTCATCTTTTTGGCAAATAATAAAACCTTACCATTGCTATTCCTAGCGGCTCTTCCCATGGTTTGGATAAGTGCCGTTTTGCTCCTTAAGAAGCCTTCTTTGTCCGCATCTAAAATAGCAACCATACTAGCTTCAGGTATGTCAAGTCCTTCCCTTAGGAGATTTATTCCAACAAGAACATCGAAATGCCCAAGACGAAGTTGTCTTATAATTTGATTTCTCTCAATCGCATCAATTTCTGAATGCATATATTTAACCCTAAGCCCTAAATCATTATAATAAGTAGTAAGCTCTTCTGCCATTTTTTTTGTAAGAACCGTAACTAAAACACGTTCATTTCGCTCTACTACTTTTTTAATTTCATCATGCAGTCTTTCAACTTGATATGTGCTATCTATTATTTCAATAAGTGGATCAAGAAGGCCAGTTGGACGTATTATTTGTTCAGCTACAATGCTACTTAGATCAGTTTCTAATTCATTTGGCGTAGCACTTACAAATAGATAATTTGCCTTTTTATTGATAAACTCATCAAACATCAAAGGACGATTGTCAAGAGCAGATGGAAGCCTGAAACCATAGTCTACTAATACTGTTTTACGACTTCGGTCACCTGCATACATGCCACGAAACTGAGATAAACTAACATGAGACTCATCAACTATAAGCAAATATGGTCGATTCATCGCTTCAAAATAATCAATTAAAGAATAGGGCGTTTCACCAACTTGTTTGTCGGTCAAAAGTCGTGCATAATTCTCAATTCCTTTGCACATTCCAGTAGCTTGAAGCATTTCTAGATCAAACTCAACTCTTTGTTTTAGTCTTTGGTGTTCAACTAATTTATCATTTTCTTTAAAATATTTAAGTCGATCATCAAGTTCTTCCTCAATTGTTTTTATAGCCTTTGCTAATCTATCTTGTGACACTATAAAAGGATTTACACTGTACAAAATGAAATCTTTCATAGTTTCTGTTTTGTTATTTGTGAGATATTCATGTTTTGTAATACTTTCAACATCATCTCCAAAAAATTCAATTCTTATAAACTCTTCTTGATAATAAGCAGGAAAAATATCTATAACATCACCATTTACTCGAAAATCACTTCTGTCGAAAAACTTGTCATTTCTTTTGTATCCCATTTCGACAAGCTTTAGAAGCAAAGTTCTTTGAGAATACTGTTGACCAACTTCAAGTCTTTGAACATTTTGTTTGTATTCATCAGGGTTTCCAAGTCCATAGTTTGCACTAACAGAAGCTACACAAACAATATCGTCAAAACTAAGGAGAGATGCTGTTGTGCTTAGTCGTAATCTTTCAAGCTCAGAATTTATTGAGCTATCTTTTTCTATAAATAAATCTTGTCTTGGAATATAAGCTTCAGGCTGATAATAATCATAGTAAGAGATAAAATACTCCACATGATTATCAGGGAAAAAGCCACGAAACTCACTATAAATCTGAGCCGCTAGGGTTTTATTGTGGGTCATTATCAGTGTTGGCATCTGTAAAGCTTCGATTACTTTTGCCATAGTATAAGTTTTGCCGCTTCCAGTAACACCCAAAAGTGTATTGTATTTATTACCATTTTTGATCGATGCTGTTAATTGTTCAATAGCTTTTGGTTGGTCTCCAGCAGGAGTATATGGCGTGTGTACTTTAAAAGGTGTCATTGATTTTGTTTATTTTTATACTTATTTTTTATTTTTATACTTTTTGGTATTTTGTAAAATATTATCATTTTAAGCTTCAAAATAAGTGGTATTTTGTGATTGGCACGTTTCTTTTGCGTATATAATTATCGATATAAAAATTTAAATAATATTAAAATTAAAAGATCTTTTTTTGTGTTAATGAGTCTAGTTCTAATAAGTAAAGCAAAGAAATCAACAGATATAATAATGAAAATAAGAAACCAAGCAACAAAAGGAAAAATAAATGAAAATCACAAAATTATCTTTAATAACAGCATCTGTATTATTATTCTCAAGTCTAAATGCAGAAACTGCCATTAATGCAAATCAAGCAGAAATAGAATCTTACTCACTACAAAAGTATAGAGTAAATTATAATACTCAAACAGAACCAGCTAAAATTTCTATAGCAAACGAATATAATCAAACTTCAAAATTAGCTGATTATTTACTAAAAGAGAATATGAAAAATGATAGTGATTTGGCAGTTGCCACAAAACTTGTAACACTTGAAATATGGGCTCAAAAGCTTATGTCTAAAATAAATCCAACAAATGATGAAATAAAAAAGGTATATGACATAGAAAAACCAATGATCAACGCTAGATATAGTCTTAGAAATATTTTAGTTAAAGATGAAGTAGTTGCGAACAAACTTTTTTCTACATTAACTTCTATTAAAGATACAGCAAAAAGATCTTCGAAATTTAAAGAATTAGTTCGTTTAAATTCACTTGACGAAGCTACAAAAAATAAAGAAGGACAAATAGGATTTGTAGAGGAAGCTAAACTTGATAAAGTACTACAGGATCTTTTTAGAGGTAAAAAAGGTAATGATATAGTAAAAATTAGCGTTCCAAATGGCGGTACACAAATATTTTTAGTCGAAGAATATCAGCCATCGAAACAAGCAACAATAGAGGAATCAAAACAATTTATTGTAAATGCAATAAGACAAAAAGCCTTAACTACTGAGATAGATAAAATACTTCAAGGAAAATAACTATTTTGTCTAAAATCTTTGCCTTTTGGTCATATTTGATATAAATCTAAAAGGCAAGTTCTTCCATTTAACTAATAATCAAATATATATTTTAGGCTCCGCATTAGCTTAAAAATGAATATTTCTGATTCTTGATACATTAAATCACTTGCAATCAAGTCTTTATATACTAAACTGCCACACAATAAAAGGCACAACCTCATGAATCAAAACTTAAAATCACTTCTTCCGGACAGACCATCAGTATTAAATACAGAACCAAAATATACAAGTTTTAATAGTAAGATAGATACTAATAGAGCCGTTGAGCTTCTTTTGTCTGGACAATATGTATTGATTGAAGAATACTATAGTAATGGATTAGAGGTTTTGTTGGAGCTAAAAAGAAATCTTCTTTTTAGCTTTTCTGAAAAAAGTTTCCAAGGACAAAGAGATTATCGTAGTGCATTTAGGGAAGCATCACATAAATTGTTACTTAAAGTCAAAAACAATAAGCTCATTGTTAAAAAATCTCCAGAGATTGGTTGGCTTGAGGTGTTGTATCCTGATGTTTCTGAATTTTACATATCTTTTCCAGAAATTCAGGGTATGAACAGCGCATGGCAATGGTATCAAAAAGGAATTGAAGTTAAAACTTTAGGGATAATGCTTCATCCATTTTATGGAACATATTTTCCTACAAGATTTGATCATTTGAAACTCTTTGATCAATGGTTGAAAAAGTATGACGGATTAAAAGATAAAGCGATTGAAATTGGTGTAGGAAGTGGTATCCTATCATTTCAGCTGATTCAAAATGGTTTTACAGATATTTTTGCAACAGATACAAATAAAAATGCAATCATTGGCGTAGAGAAAGAAAGTAAGAGATTGGGTTATGAAAGTAATATAACACTTAGTAATGGCGATTTATTTAGTGATTGCGACATTAAAGCCAATTTGATTGTTTTCAATCCGCCTTGGCTACTTGCAAAACACAAGCTTGAAGAGGGTCTTGATAAGGCTATTTATTATGAAGCTGACTTGTTTCCAAGATTTTTTGAGCAAGCCGCAAAGCATCTTGAGGTAAATGGAAAGATAGTATTGATATTTTCAAATCTTGCACAAGTTATCGAGACAGAAAGTATTCATCCGATTATTGAAGAATTGAAACAAAATAATCGTTTTAGAAAAGAATTGCACTTAAGACGAGATGTTGTAGCGTCCTCTAAAAAAACTAAAAGAACAGATGCTAGAGAAAATGAAAAAGTTGAATTGTGGGTTTTGTCTCTAAAAGAATAGCAGAAGATTTATGTTTGAATTTTTGGTGCGATCGGCGAGAGTTGAACTCGCACACCCGTAGGGCACTACCACCTCAAGGTAGCGTGTCTACCATTCCACCACGATCGCATTGTTAAAAAGAAAATGGGATTCAAGCCTTAAAAGCAAGGCTCAAATCCCAGGTATTTTTAGATTATCCTAAAAATGGATTTGCATATAATGCAATAAGAGCAATTACAAGTGTATAGATAACTTGAGCTTCAATCATCGCTAACGCGATAAACATTGTAGTCATAAGTTTTCCACCCATACCTGGGTTTCTTGCAGTTCCAGCAATAGTTGCAGCAGCAGTGTTACCCATACCGATAGCACCACCCATAGCAGCGATACCAAGACCTACACCTGCAGCAAGTACAGAGTATGCTTGAATCATAGATGTTCCAGCTTCTTCAGAAGCGAAAGCAGCAGTTGCGAATGCAAGTACTAAAAATAAAACTTTTTTCATTGTGAATCCTTTAATTTGTTTGTTAAACGGTTTGTTCGGCTGGCGTAACTAAAGAAATAATATTAATACTACTCTAAAGCCATAAACACATAAATGTATTTATGTTCCTACTTAAATCTTTTAATCGGCACAATAATACGATATTTTTTATTAAATTTTTGTTAAACAACACTTATTTGTAAGCCTTAAAGGAGAAAATTCGGTAATTTTATCAGCAAGAAATAAAATAAAAATTTAGTAAATCTAAATAAGACTAATTTTATCTTCATTCGGATAAACTTCAAAAAATCAAAATTACACACGACTTTTTGAAAGTCTTGGGAATAGAATATGAAACAATTTTTTTTGCAAATATTCCTCTAGGTAATATGAAAAAATATAATTAAGGATAAACGATGGAAGTATATTTAGATAATAATTCAACAGCTCCGATTGATCCAAAAGTAAAAGATATTCTTTGCAAAACAGCTGATATATTCGGAAATGCAAATGTTATTTACAAGCAAGGGATAGAGACCAGAGCTGAATTAAACAAAGCTTACGATGTAATTTATGAGAGTTTGAATGCAAGTGATGATGATGATATCGTGTTTACATCTTCGACTACAGAAGGTAATAATGCAGTTATTAAAACTTTTTTGGATGCTTTCTTAAAAGGAAGTGGTAAAAATCATATTATTTCTTGTGTAGCTGAACATTCAAGTATTAAGTCGCCACTTGCTTATTGTAAAACTTTTGGAATGGAAGTAACATATTTAGGTACAGATGTAAATGGACTTGTTAGTATTGATGAATTAAAAGCAGCTATTAGACCTACTACAGCACTTATTACAATCTTAACAGCATCAAATGAAACAGGTGCAATTCAGCCAATTAAAGAGATGGCAACAATAGCAAGAGGAGCTGGTGTTCCTTTTCATACAGATGGAGCACAAGCAATTGGTAAAATTAATGTAGATTTACAAGATATGGGTGTTGATTATTTCACATGGTCTGCTCATAAATTCCATGGCCCAAAAGGTATAGGAGGTCTTTTTATTAAAGCTAAAGCTCCTTTTGTTCCTCTTGTGCATGGAAGTAAAAATGTAATGGGTGGTAAAAGAGCTGGAAGTATTTTCAATAACGGAATTTTTGCTATGGCAAAAGCTATCGAAATAGCAAATTCTGAGATGAATGTCGCGTATATAAAAAATCATATTGGACAACTTAGGGACAAGTTAGAAAAAGCAATTTTAGCTATACCTGATACAAAATCATATATCCCAAAAGAGCATAGACTAAACAATCTTGTTGTTGCATCTTTTAGAGGTATAGAGGGTGAAGCTATGCTTTGGGATATGAATAAAAATGGAATTTATATTTCAACTGGAAGTAGTTGTAGTAGTGAAAGCCTTGAGGCGAGTGCAGTTGTAGAGGCACTTGGCGAAAAAGTTGAGATCGCAAATGCGACTGTAATGTTTGCACTTAGTAGATTTACAACTCATGAAGAGATAGACTATGTAATAGAAAAATTATCAAGTATAGTAACTAGACTTAGAGCAATTTCGATGACTTATGCTACTCAGCAAGCATTCAGCGTACATGAACGAGAAGAATAAAATAAATATAAGAACAAAATAAGGAGAATATTATGGCAAGAAGTGATTTAGTAAGCGGAAATGTTTGGGAACAATATAGTAAAAAAGTTCAATCTAGAATGGATAATCCAAGAGCAATGGGCGAACTTACAGAAGAAGATGCAACAAGATTAGGCGGAAAACTTATTGTTGCAGATTTTGGAGCTGAAAGCTGTGGAGATGCAGTTAGACTTTTTTGGGTTGTAGATACTGCAACTGATAAAATTATTGATAGTAAATTCAAATCTTTTGGTTGTGGAACTGCTATTGCTTCAAGTGATGCTATGGCTGAACTTTGTATTGGCAAAACGGTTGATGAAGCAATTCATATTACAAATACAGAAGTTGAACTTTTTTTAAGAGATGATGATGGTACTCCAGCAGTTCCGCCTCAAAAAATGCATTGCAGCGTTATGGCTTACGATGTTATTATTGAAGCGGCAGCACAATATAAAGGTGTTGAGAGAAGTACTTTACAAAATCAAGATATTATTTGTGAATGTGCTCGAGCTACAAAAGCAGATATTATTAGTGCGATTAAAACTTATGATTTAAAAACATTAGATGAAATAGGCGCAAAAACAAAAGCTGGAACTTACTGTAAATCATGTAGAGAACCAGGTGGACATGAGGAGCGAGAAGTTTATCTTATTGATATTTTAAATGAAGTTAGAGAAGAGATGATGCAGACAAGTCTACACGAAGCTGCAAATACAACTGCAACTGGTGAAAATGCATTTGATAAAATGACAATTGTTCAAAGAATTAAAGCTGTTGATGCTGTAATTGATGAATTTATTCGACCTATGCTTATTATGGATGGTGGAAATATGGAAATCATTGATATTAAAGAAAATTTACCTTACTACGATATTTATATTAGATATTTAGGTGCTTGTGGAAGTTGTGCAAGTGGAAGTACTGGTACTCTTTACGCTATAGAGTCAACACTAAAACATAAAGTTGATGAGAATATTAGAGTTTTACCTGTATAAGTCAAACACTAAAAGTATTAAAAAAGCCTCTGGATTTGTTTCCAGAGGCTTTTTTTATTGTCTTATTATTTAAATAAGACAATATGGTTTTTGGTAAATTATTTTTGTATAGACTGAAGAGCTAATATAACTTCGTCAATATTAGATAAAGGAATATGAACTTTCCATTCAATATCAGAGCCATTTAAAGATATAGCTATGCTAGCTACAGTTGGAGTATCTTTTCCATAAGGCTCGTTGATTGTAGTAACACTTATAAAGCCTTTTTTGCTATTTGCTAATGGAATTGTTTTTGTTTCATTTGTCATTATTGACTCCTTTATTGGTTTGATAAAATCTTATCTATTATTTGTTTAACGCCATCTTTTTTTATCATTTTAATTAATTTATTACTTATTTCTTCTAGGTTGGTATTTAAAATTTCTTCAACAATTTTATCACCATTATCTAATTCATTTTGCATTTTTAAAATACATAATTTTTCATCTTGTAAAAATTTCGCATTAAAATATTGATGATTTGAACTCGCATGAGGATATGGGATAAATAAAGTTGGAATACCAAGTGCGCAAAGTTCCCACAATGAACTTGCACCACTTCTGCTTACTGCAAAATCTGCTTTAGTCATATGTTCCAAAATCTCTTTGTCAAAGTCAAAAACAACTGCATCTATATTGTTTGCATGGTAAAATTCTTGGCATTTTTGAAGGTCATTTTTGCCTGTTTGATGAATAATACTTATATTTCGTTCTTTTAATTTTAAAGCTATTTTCATTGCAAAATTATTAATCGCTGTTGCACCCTGAGATCCACCTAAAAATATCACAGTTTTGATCTCTTGTCTTATTCTTGCAGCATCAAAAAACTTATGATTTATAGGGTAATCTTTGATTGATGAATTTAAATCGTACGAGCTAAATACTTCTTTTGCATATTTTGAAGTTACTTTATTTAGATTTCCCATTACTGAATTTTGTTCATGAATATATAGCTCAGTACCACTAATTATTGCCCCAAAAGAAGCACTTGCTGCACTAAATCCACCAACACTTATTACTTTTTTTACACCATATTCTTTGAAAATCTTTTTACAAAAAAAAGCAAATTTTACGATAGCAAATAATGATGCAAATTTACCAATAATATTTTGATTCACAACGCCTTTTGTGCCTAGAAAATAAGTTCTTTCTATTTTTTCATAGTGTTCAAACCAAGATTTATCTGCACCTTTTGTTGAGCCAACAAAGATAACTTTGTAGCCTCTGTCGTAAAGTTCGTCAATTAAACTTCTTGCAACAGATAAATGACCCCCGGTTCCACCTCCAGTTACAACTACATACTCATCTTTTTTTTGTTTTGTTTTATTATTTTTCATGTCTCTCCCATATACATTCTTCATCTAGAGTTGGTCTATTTTGTAGTACATCAAATGGCGCATAATCCTCTTTGTATCCCATACTGTAGTGGTCTTTAATCCAATATCCCAAAAACATATATGGAATATTGGCTCGCATCGCCATATTTAATTGTATTAAAATTGAAAATTTACCCAGAGATCTATCTTGATAGTCATGGTCATAATAACAATAAACAGCTGATATACCATTTTCTAACACATCACTAAGGGCAACACAAATTAATTTATCATCCAAAAAATACAAAATTTCTTTTCCGTAAGTACTTGCACCATCAACATATGAAGCTTGATAATCTTTGGGTGTTATTTTATTTTCATTCCAATCTTTTTTATCACTCATGTGCGCATGATATTTGTTAAAAAGTTCAAGATGCTCAAAGCTTATGGATGGTTTTTGTATATAGACTTTAATATCTTTATTTTTTTTAAATAACCTTTTGTGTGAAGCTGTAAATTTAAATTCTTTTACATTTATTCTTATTGTTTTGCACTCATTGCAAGTTTTACATTCTGGGGTAAAATGAACAAATCCAAATCGTCTCCAACCACGCTCAACCATTGCATAGCTAGTTTTATCATCACAATGCGGCATGTATTTATATCTTATGTCTGATAATTTAGTTGGTATGTAAGCACACTCCTTAAATTCTTCCAAAATATTGTCTGTATTATTCATAGAGTTATTATATCTTAAGTGTTATAATATTTGCTCTTTATGTCGATTTTCTAGCAATAAATTAGTGCATTAAAAGTATTGATTTTATTAGGAACTTGAAAGAGAAAAATTGAATGAATAAAATACAAAAAGGTCTTAAATGAGCATAATAACAGAAACAATAGAGCGTATTAAACTAAGTAATTGTGCTACAGATAGTACTTTTTTCCAAGCAGTAAGAGAAGTTTTGGAGTCCATAAATCCGCTTATTGAGGCTGATCCAAAATATCAAGAAAATTCAATTATAAAAAGGCTTGTTGTGCCTGATAGACAAATCCAGTTCAAAGTTAGCTGGCTCGATGATAAAAATGAAATTCAAGTTAACAATGGCTACAGAATACAGTTTAACAACGCACTTGGACCCTACAAGGGCGGTCTTAGATTTCACCCATCTGTAAACGCAGGTATTTTGAAATTCTTAGGATTTGAGCAAATTTTAAAGAATTCACTTACAGGAGTTGCAATTGGTGGAGCCAAGGGCGGAAGTGACTTTGATCCAAAAGGTAAATCAGATAGAGAAGTTATGAAATTTTGTCGATCTTTCATGGAGGAACTTTACAAATATATAGGTGCAACAGTTGATGTTCCAGCTGGAGATATTGGCGTTGGCGCTAGAGAAATAGGATATTTGTATGGTGCATATAAATCATTTACGTCAAAATCTGAAGGTTCATTAACTGGAAAACCATTATTTTTTGGCGGAAGTCTTATGAGAACTGAAGCTACTGGTTATGGCGTTGTTTATTTTGCAAGCGAAATGTTAAAAATTGAAAAAAAATCAACTCTTGAAAATAAAATTTGCACAGTTAGTGGAAGCGGAAATGTTGCTATTTACACAATTGAGAAATTAAGACAATTGGGCGCAATTCCTGTGACTTGTAGTGATAGCACGGGATTCGTTTATGATAAAAATGGAATAGATAGTGAATTATTGAAAGTGCTTAAATTTCAGAAAAGAACTAGTCTGGAGGAATACAAAAAGACTTATCATCATGCAGTTTTCACAAAAATTGAAGACTATCAAGAAGATTCTCATGGTGTTTGGAGTATCCCATGTTTTGCGGCTTTTCCATGTGCAACACAAAATGAGCTTACAGAAATTGATGCTCAAAATCTTATTTCAAATGGAGTTCAAATCGTAACTGAGGGGGCAAATATGCCGACTACTCCAGAAGCTACTGTTTTGTTTCAAAAAGAGGGTATATTATTTGCACCGGCAAAAGCAGCAAATGCTGGTGGAGTTGCTGTTAGTGGATTTGAAATGAGCCAAAATGCATCTATGGATACTTGGACAACAGAGCATGTTGATAGCAAGTTGAAGGAGACAATGCGACAAATTTCACAAAATGTATCACAAACAGCTAGCTTTTATGGACATGATAAAAATTATGTAATTGGTGCCAATATAGCAGGATTTAAAAAAGTAGCAGATGCTATGATTGCCGAAGGAATCTAATTCAATGACAGAGCTATCTATTAAAATAGAGGAACTAATTTCTAGTAATGCTGAAGATTTTGAGATCTCAAAAGTTATCAAGCTTCATATTAAAGATTATTTGAACTCACTAGATGAAATATTTAATGATACCCAAGGTAAGGATTTTTTTGTAAAACATACAAAGAAAATCGATGGTTTTATAAAAATACTTTACAAGTATCTTCTCCGTAAACATTTTGGTGATTATATTCCAATGAGTAATTCTATTCCTATAGCTTTAGTTGCACTTGGAAGCTATGGAAGAGAACAACTTTGTGTTTATAGCGACATAGATATCATGGTTCTTTATAAAGATATAAAGGGGTTTAATTTAAAGCCCATTATTGAAGAATTAATGATTTTATCTTGGGATAGTGGTCTTAAACTAGGTTCTCGTGTACATGAACTTGGCGAAGTTATAAATGCAACAAGAAGCGATATAACTATTAAAACTTCAATCATAGAAGCTAGATTTATTTATGGTTCAAAAATTCTTTGGTGCGGTTTTCAAGCCAAACTTGCAGTTGTTCAAAAAGAATTTCAAAAAGAATTTATTTTAGAAAAATTAGGCGAACACAAGTCACGACTTCTTAAATACCCACTCAAAATGGAACCAAATATTAAAGATGGCTATGGTGGCATGAGAGAATCCAATATGCTATTTTGGATGGCTAACATTATTTATGGCGCTCGCACCACAAAAGATTTAGTTGGGATACATTTTAGTGAAGCTGAATATAAAATATACAGAAGTGGCTTAGAGTTTGTGTTTAGAGTTAGAAATGCATTGCATTTAATAGCGAAAAAGAAGCTAGATACTGTAAATTTTGATATTTTGCCAGAAGTTGCAACTCGACTAGGATTCGTACATACTCCAAAACTCACAAAAGAAAGACAATTTATGGAGAAACTTTTTGAGTCTTTGCATAGCATTCACTCTTTTAGTTCTGTGATGGTTAAGAAAATAGTTAGACCTTATTTGTTTGAAGCAAAAAATATTAGCTTATTGAAAGAATCAAGATATGCAAAAAATATTTATATTTGCGATAATCTTTTATATACATCATTTAAAAGAAAAAGAAAAACACTATTTGAACTTTTAAAAGAACTAAATGAACTACCAACGACTATTAAAAAGTTTGACAATTCATATGTTTACTTTGCTAAAAAAACTATTTTACCCTCGAGTTTGAGCGTTAAAATAAAACAACAAATTAAAATTCTTCTTGAAAAAGAAAATCTTCACCCGATTGTAAAAATGCTTTATAAATCTGATTTGTTTAAAGTTATTTTGCCATCAGTTAAAATGATCATTAATCAGCCCCAATTTGATGGATATCATACTCATCCAGTTGATATACACACCATAAAAGCACTTTGGTTTATTAATAATATTTCTGATAATTTTGTGTTAAATATCTATAATGATTTGTCAAAAAACAATAAATCACTACTTAATTTCCTTATTTTATTCCACGATATTGGCAAAGGGAGAAAAAAAGATCATCATATTGTTAGTCAAGATTTATTTAAAAAATTTGCGAAATCAATCAATTTAAGTGAAGCAAATATAAGTATCGCTTCAAGAGTTATCAGATACCACAATATGCTTAGCCATACTGCAACTAACGAAGATATTTACTCTCAAAAAGTTATTTTGAATTTTACAGCGCTTCTTCAAACGAGAGAAGCTCTTGATTTATTAATTTGTCTTACTTATTGTGATATTAATTCTGTTGGTGCTGGAATATACAAAAGCAGTACAGCAAACCTTTTGCGAGAACTTTATTTGCAAAGTGTTCATAGTTTCGAAAATGAAGGATTACTAAAAGATAGCAGCAGAAGAATCCAAAAAGAAAATGCAATTAAAAACAACAAAGATTTTCAAAGTCTTGAAAAATCTATGCAAAAGAAAATTTTACAAATTGGTTCAAATCAATTGTTTTTGGTTCATAAAGCAAGTGACATTATATCTCTTGCGGTTAAAGCTAAAGATGTAAAAACAGCTATATATGAGATAGATAATAGCGAAACATTAACTATTAAAATCATAAGAGTAAATCCATTAAATCTTGGATTTTTACTTGGAAAATTAAGTTTTCTAGATCTTTCAAGTATGGATATTTTTAAACTTTATGATGATAAAAAATATTTTGAAATAAGATTTGGAAGTAAAGTTGACGAGGGTGATCTTCAGTTTATTGAGGAAACAGTAAGTAATTCATTTGATATGAATAGGAAATTTAATCACAAAAAACCAGTTATTAAAAAAGAAGATATTTTTATAGACTGTGATCATAGGGATGATTTGGCACAAGTTAAAATTGAGACAAAAGATCAAAAAGGACTTTTTGCATATGTTGCACAAGTCTTTGATGATTTTAATATTGAAATTGAAAGCGCAAAGATACATTCAATTCGAGGAAAAGTAAATGACCTTTTATTAATAGAAAAAAATGGAAATTTTTGCGTAAATCAAGAAATGATAGTTGAATTGTTAACTTAAAATATTTATTTGATTTCTCAGTTTCATAATTTTTGGGATTGGTTTGATATAATCCCGATCTATAAAAAATATTTTAAATAAAACAAAATTTAGGAGTTATTAATGTTATATACATGCGGACACAAAATACCAGATAGTGATAGTATTATAGGGGCCATATCAATGGCTTATTTGCAAAAAGAATTAGGACACGAAACAAAAGCAGTTAGACAAGGCGAAATCAATCCTGAAACGGCGTATATTTTAGAAAAATTCAATTTACCAACACCAGAACTTAAAACATCATTTGCAGGATGTGATTTATTTATGGTAGATTACAATAATTATACGGAAGGCCCAGATGATTTACAAGATGCTAATTTGGTTGGAATTGCAGATCATCACAAACTTGGAGGGCTTATAACTTCATCACCACTTGAAGTTTGGATTAGACCAGTTGGATGTTCAAATACAGTTATCAAAGAGATGTTCGATTATTATAATGTGACTATTCCAAAAGATATAGCTGGTGCTATGATGTGTGCAATCTTAAGTGATACTGTAATCTTTAAATCACCAACTTGTACAAAAATTGATACAAAAATATGTAAAGAACTTGCAGCTATCGCAGGAATTGAAGATTTCAAATCAATCGGTATGGAAATGTTCAAAGTTAAATCTGAAGTTGAAGGGGTTCCTACGAGAGAACTTGTAATGAGAGATTATAAGAACTTTGATATGCATGGTAAAAAAGTTGGAATAGGTCAACTAGAGGTTGTTGATCTGTCTATTTTTGACAGTGTTAAAGATGACTTGTTGGCTGATATTAAAAAATTAAAAGAAGAAGATGGAAACGATACTGTACTTTTAGTTTTAACAGATATTATTGCTATGGGATCACAAATTTTAGTAGCTACAAATAGTCCAGAGATTGTTGAAAAAGCATGGGATGTGAAAATTGAAAATGATCAATTTTGGCTAAAAGGTTGTTTGAGTAGAAAAAAACAAGTAGTTCCATTTTTAGAACCAGCCTATAAGTAGCGATATAAGAAAGCTTATCAAATAGGTTTTCAAGAGATAAACAAAAAGTAAGGATTAACTTTGCAAAAGTTCAAAAACATAATATTTCTAAGTATTACAATAATGTTACTTGGTGGATGTGCTTCAAAACATGAAGAAGAATACAATAAGCCAGATATATATTGGTACAACAAAATGCTCAAAGAAATTTCTCTTTATCAGTTGGATAATGCAGATTCTACATTTACTTCGCTTGAATCAGAGCATCGTCAATCGCAGTTTTTACCATCTGCTACCATGCTTATAGGTATCGCTCATATGGATGAAGAAGAATATGTTTTGGCGAACTATTATTTTGATGAATATATCAAAAGATTTGAAAAAAATGATCCAGATGGAAGAGTTAGATATTTAAAAATCAAATCAAAATTCTTAGCGTTTAAGCAACAATTCCGTGAACAAAAACTTTTAGATGAAACACTTGATGAAGTGAAAAAATTTAAAAATGATTTTCCAAAATCTTCTTATACTTATCTTGTAAATAATATAGAAAGTAGACTTATGATGGCAAAATCATCTCTGAATTCTGAGATCTCTGGATTATATAAAAGGGTTGACAAGCCACTTGCTAGTGATGTTTATAGCGAGAGAGCTAAGAGTTCATGGGCAAAACCTGATGAGGTTAGTAAAGTTAAGGTTCCTTGGTATCGAGCAATATTTGAATAATAAAAAATTGGATTAAAATATGAATTTAAAAGATTACGACGCATTCCCGGATACACTTCCATTAATCGTTGAAGATAATGTATTTCTTTATCCTTTTATGATTGCGCCTATTTTTATAGAAGATGAATTAGGTCAAAAAGCAGTTCAATACGCAATAGATCACAATAAACTTCTAGTTGTTGCTGTTAGTGTTGAAGGTTTTGAAGACAAAAAAGAGAAAGAATTTTATGATATAGCTATTGCTGGGAATGTAATGCGAAAAGTTAGTTTACCTGATGGTAAAATCAAGGTTCTTTTTCAGGGATTAACAAAAGTTGTTATAAAAGAAATCAAAGAAGATGAGCCTATGATGGCACATGTCGATATAATGACACAAGATGTTACAAATGAAAAAGAGATTAATGCAGTTCTTGATATTTTAAGACAAAATGTTTCTACATTTGCAAAACTAAATCAAAAATTTCCAATGGATTTAATTAGTACTATTAATGAAAATAACGATGCAAATCGTATCGCAGATCTTATCTCTTCGGTCCTCAAAATTACTAAAAAACAATCATATGAACTTTTAAAAGATACAAATGTAGAAAATAGACTGTATAAAATTATTGAAGTTATCAAAGATGAAATTGAAGCAATTAAGCTTAAGAGTGAAATTACTCAAAAAGTAAATAAAAAAATTGAAAAAGTGAATAAAGATTATTTTCTTAAAGAGCAAATTAAAGCAATACAGAAAGAACTTGGTGACAATAATAAGGATGAAGAAGTTGAAAACTTTAGAAAACATCTTGAGCTTATCAAGCCACATATTTGTGATGATGGATACAAAGAAATAAAAAAACAGATTGATAAATTCGCAAGAATGCATAGTGAAAGTGGTGATGCCTCTATGCTTCAAACTTACATTGAGCAGGTTTTTGAAATTCCTTTTGGTCAGTTTGCAAATGCAGAAATATCAGTTGATGATGTTGAAAATAAGTTAAATCAAGATCATTATTCTCTTAATAAAGCAAAAGATAGAATCAGTGAGTATTTTGCAGTTAAAGAATATTTACTTTCAAAAAATATTAAAGAATCATCGAATAACTCTACTGTGCTTTGTTTTGTTGGACCTCCTGGTGTAGGTAAAACTTCCCTTGCAAATTCAATCGCAAGTGCTCTAAAAAGACCATTAGCAAGACTAGCTCTTGGTGGCTTAGAGGATGTGAATGAACTTAGAGGTCACAGACGAACTTATTTAGGAGCAATGCCAGGAAGAATTATTTCAGCCTTAATTACTGCAACGAAAATGAATCCTGTTATTGTTCTTGATGAGATTGATAAACTTGGACAAAATCACAGAGGTGATCCAACTTCTGTTATGCTTGAGATTTTAGATCCAGAGCAAAATAGTAAATTTCGTGATCATTATGTAAATTTTGATATAGATTTGAGTTCATGTATTTTTGTTGCAACTGCAAATAATATAGGAAAAATTCCGGCACCACTTAGGGACAGAATGGAATTTATTGAAATTAATAGTTATACGCCAACAGAAAAGTTTCATATTGCTAAAGACTACCTGATACCACAAGAGTTGAAAAAACATGGATTAAATAAAAAACAAATCAATCTTAGTGATTCCACAATTACTCTTATAATTGAGAAATTTACAAGAGAAGCTGGAGTTAGAAATCTTAGACGTGTTTTCAATAAATTATTTAGAAAAGCTGTCAAGTTTTTAATTCACGACAAAGAGCTTTCAAAAATTACTATCAATAGCAAAAACATTGAAGATTTTCTGGATAATCCTGTTTTTGAAATCGATCCTGCAGATAAAAAAAATAGTATTGGTATAGTTAATGGTCTTGCTTGGACAAGTGTTGGTGGAGATGTTTTGAAAATTGAAGCTGTTAAGTTTGAAGGCAAAGGCAATATGAGTCTTACTGGAAATATGGGCGATGTTATGAAAGAAAGCGCAAAAATAGCTCACAGCGTTGTAAAAGGATTGATTGATATTGGAAAACTAAAAAATGGAGCATTCAAGGATATAGATATTCACATGCATATCCCAGAAGGCGCTACTCCAAAAGACGGTCCAAGTGCAGGTTGCGCTATGGCTCTTACTATAGCATCTATTTTAAGCGGAAGAAAAGTGCATGCCAATTTGGCTATGACGGGAGAATTAACACTGACGGGGAAAGTTCTTCCAATAGGTGGCTTAAAGGAAAAACTAATTGCTGCAAGTAAGGCGAATATGAAAATAGCACTAATACCTTTAAAAAATTACAAGAGAGACTTAAAAGATATTCCATCTGAAGTTCTTGAGAGTATGAAAATTATTCCTATTACTACTATTGACGAAGTGATCGAAATAGGTCTTCTTTAGTTTGAATCATTTCTTATGAATACAATATGAATAAACATAGAGAGATAATAACACTCACAAATATTCTAATTGCTACAACAATACTTTTTTACTTTGTTCAAATAAATATTCTTTACGGGAATGTTTTACTTGGACTAAATATCTATTTTTTTGCCGAAAAGCTTTATTATCAACCACTTTCAACAATGTTTGCACATGGCGGTTTAGAGCATCTAGCTATGAATATGATTGTTTTATGGCAATTTGGAAATCTTCTTGAAGGTTATATTGGGAAAATTAAGTTTTTCATCATTTATATTTTCGGTGGAATTATAACTTCAATCGGGACGCTTGTTTACATATATTATTCCAGTGATTTTATAAATGTTGTTGGAGCAAGTGGTGCTATTAGTGTTTTAATGGGATATTATGCACTAAAAGTTAAGGAAGATCGAAAAGGTATCGCTGTTTGGATATTATTAATTTCATTTGTGCCATTGATGTTTGATATCCCAGTTGCATGGTATGCTCATTTGATAGGATTTGCTGTTGGATTTATAATAGGATTTGTTTTCTAATGTATATGGTTTCTATAATTTTTATCCTTTTGCTTTTGAGTATTTTTGGAGCACTTCTTTATTACAACAGCAAAAATCAAAGACAAAGAATGCTTGAAAAGAATGAATGCCCAGATTGTGGAGCCAAAAAAAAGACTTTTAAGGATATGGCAAATGGTGTTACATTTGAATCGTTACCAATTAAAGAGCGAGTATTAAAAAGTCATGGATGCACTGGAGTTTATGAGATAGAGTATAGTTGTACAAGCTGTAATTTAAGGGAAATACACAATTCATTAAGTAGAGGATGTGGAGTTTAGAAATTACTATTTATTATAATACTTACTTTAAATATAGTTCACTATAATTATCTCTTAAAATTTATTATTTAGGAGCAAAAATGTCTAAATTCTTTATATCATTTATTTTCTCATCGTTTTTCTTTGTTAGTTCATTGTTTTCCGCTAGTTCAGCAGATTTCTTTGATTTTTCATCAGAAAGTTTTAAAGAAGATTTGCAAACTGCAAAAGATGAAGGAAAGCAGGGGATTATGATATTTTTTGGAATGGATGATTGTCCATTTTGTCATAAAATGAAAAAAACAGTTTTAAATCAACCTGATGTAATAAAATACTACAAAGAAAACTTTGCAAGCTATGAAGTTGATGTTAACAATGGTATCAAAATAGCAGATTTTGAAGGCAAACCAACTTCGCATAAAGATTTTGCAATTTTTCATAATGTTCGAGCTACTCCTGTTATCGCATTTTTTGATCTTGAAGGAAATAAAATCTTCACAAGAACTGGATATTCAAGCAAGGAAGAATTCATTCTTCTTGGGGATTTTATTTCTACGAAGAAATATAAAACTTTAAATTTTACAAAATACAAAAGAGAAAAGTTAGAGAAATAGTATGGCTAATAAAATGATTAAACAACTCTTGTTGACAGCATTTTTTTGTGTCAATATTATTGCTGAAGAAGAGCCAATGACTCTAGAAAAAGCAATGGAATTATCAAAAAATATATCTTACGATCAGAAAACAATTCTTGAGGATTTAAAAAATGATAAATTAAATCTTAAGACTCTTAAGAACGATTTTTATCCTGATATTTTTATTGATGCTCAATATGGTCGTGAAAAAAATGATGGCAACATTGTAAATGATACTTTTGGATATATTGTTTGGAAAAATAAATTGTACGATAGTAAAGAAAATATTTTGCATGATGATTTCAAATATAGTATTGCGAATAATGAACTTTTATTAAAGCAGTCATTATTGATGCGAAAAATACTAGTTATGGAAAGTTTTTTTGATACAAGCTTATCTTTTCTCTATCAACAATATACACTAGAGCAGCTAGCAATGGATGCTATTTATAGCATCAGAGCTAAAGATTATTATCCATCAGGAAGAGTGTCAGATGTGGAATTAGCAGAGAAAGACTCAAAAATGCAAATGGCTTCTGCTAAGAATTTTACTGCCGAAGAAAATATATATATAAATAGATTGAAGCTAGCAAATCTACTAGAAATTGACGCTTCAAAATTGCAAGAGGTTGAAAAACCAAAGCTCGGGCATTATTTTGAAAAAGAGATTCCAAGCAGTCAAACACTTTTAAAACAAGCAATAGAAAATGATTTGTACTTGAAGGGATTAAATCAAAGATTAACTTACTTGCAAAAAAAACTCTCTCAAACTAAAAATAGTTTAAATATTAAAGTTGATTCAACAATGATTTACGGGAATGAGCCACAAAAAACAATAAATGATGAAGACAATAGATGGGAAGCCAGATTGAGTTTGAAAATTCCACTTTATGATAGTGAAAAGACAAATAATGAAGTCGAAAAGATTAGAATTGATATTTCAAAACAAAAGATAGCTATTGAAAAATATATCGTTGAATTAAACCAAAAAATTGAGAAATTCATTTCAAAATTAAAATATCTACAAAAGATGGATAAAGCATATGCTAAAGAATTAGATTATAGAAATCTTTATCTTGAGCGAGCTAGACTTAGCTATGAATTAAATAAACAGAGTGATATTGGGGATTCTATGGTGGCACATACAAAAGCAGAATATGAATATATGAAAAATCGTTATGACTTTGTCGTTTCATATGAGTTGCTTAATCTTTTAATTGGAGAAAATAATGAAAAAAAATAAATTTATATTAGCAGGATTAATTTTTGCAGCTACTTATGGATATAGTCTTGATGTCTATTCTCAAGTTTCTGGCCAAATAGTTAGTATTGTAAAAGTTGGAGAATCTATCAAAAAAGATGACATTTTAGTAAAACTTGATGATAGACAAATTCAAGCGAAGGTTAATGAATTACAAGCAATTGTGAATCTAAAAAAAGTTATTTTAGATGATAAAAATAAAATACTAAAAGAAGATAAAGAGTTGTTCGCAAGTACAGTTGCATCCCAAAGAGATATTGATTTGGGAACTTTAGAAGCTTCAAAAGCTCTTTATGAATATGAAAGTAAAAAATCAGAACTTGACTTTTATAAGCTTGAAAAAGAAAAATATACTATAAAAGCACCTTTTAACTGCATAGTTAAAGATATACCAAACAGATTAAATGCTGTAAATATTTATCAACCAAAAGTTATTTTACAAATATCGGAAAAATAACGAATAGAATATTTTGCAAATAGAATTATTTGTAAGATATTACTATTAGAAACCTTACGATATAATCCCACAAAATTATAAAAAACAAGGTATAAAAGAGATGTTTGAAACAATTATAGGGCTTGAAGTTCATGCTCAATTAAATACTAATACAAAATTATGGTGCGGATGCGCTACAAGTTTTGGCGAACTTGCTAATACAAATGTTTGTCCAACTTGCCTAGGTCTACCAGGTGCTTTGCCAGTTTTAAATAAAGAAGCTGTGCATAAAGCTATCGCTCTAGGAACTGCAATTAATGCAAAAATAAATCAAAAATCAATATTTAATAGAAAAAATTATTTTTATCCAGACTTACCAACAGGATATCAAATATCACAATTTGAAGTTCCAGTTGTTGGATTTGGAGAAATCGTTATAGATTTTCCAGATGGAAGCAATAAAACTATAGGTGTAACAAGAGCCCATCTTGAAAATGATGCCGGTAAAAATACTCATGAAAAAGATTATTCAAAGGTCGACTTAAACCGTGCGGGAACACCTCTTCTTGAAATCGTTAGTGAACCAGATATGAGAAGTGCAGAAGAAGCTCTTCTTTATCTTAAAAAACTTCATTCAATCGTTAGATACATTGGAATTAGTGATGCAAATATGCAAGAGGGAAGTTTCAGATGTGACGTAAATGTTTCGATTAGACCAAAAGGGGATACTAAGCTTTATACAAGATGTGAAATTAAAAACATGAATAGCTTTAGATTCATAGAACGTGCTATTAAATATGAAGTTCAAAGACAAGTTGAAGCTTGGGAAGACGGAGTTTACGAGAAAGAGGTTGTTCAAGAAACTAGATTATTTGATGTTGCAAGTGGTGAAACAAGAAGTATGAGAGGCAAAGAAGATGCTGCAGATTATAGATATTTTCCAGATCCAGATCTTCTTCCACTTATCATAACTGATGAAATGATTGCAGAATTTAGCCAAATTCCAGAGCTTCCGGATGCTAAAAAAGATAGATTTGTAAAAGACTTCGGCTTGAAAGCTTACGATGCAGGTGTAATTTGTAGCACTAAAGAGATGGCAGATTATTTTGAAGAAATGTTAGCTGTTGGAATAAGTGGTAAGAATGCAACTACATGGCTAACTGTAGAGCTTCAAGGAAGAATGAATGAGGGAATGAGTGTTACAACTTCCCCAGTAAATGCAAATAAACTTGGGACTCTTGTTAAGGCTATTGAAGATGGAACAATTAGTGGAAAAGCCGGTAAAGAAGTTCTTGATTATTTGATGGAAAATAATGAAACTGTTGAATTTGTAATTGAAAAATTAGGTTTAAAACAAGTCAGTGATGATTCTGCTATTTTAGCAATCATAGATGAAATATTAGCAGCCAACATGGATAAAGTTGAAGAATACAGAAGTGGTAAAGATAAAATGTTTGCATTTTTTGTTGGACAAACAATGAAGGCAAGTAAAGGAAGCGCTAATCCACAAGTTGTAAATTCACTTTTAAAAGAGAGATTAGCAAATGCTTAAAATTGGAATAATAGGTGTTGGAACAGTAGGGCAAAGTGTATGTCAAATACTTGAAGCAAACAAGGATATTATTACAGCTAGAGCTGGGGTTGAACTGGTTGCAACAATAGGTGTAGTTAGTGATATGTCAAAAAAAAGAGATGTAAATATCAAGCTTACAAATAATCCTGATGACATTCTTGATGATCCAACTATTGACATAGTTGTTGAATTAATGGGCGGAGTTGACAAAGCTTATGAAGTTGTAAAAAAAGCACTAAAAAATGGTAAAGCAGTAGTTACTGCTAACAAAGCTTTATTAGCATATCATAGATATGAGCTTCAGACTTTAGCTGGTGATAATGCATTTGAATTTGAAGCAAGTGTAGCTGGTGGAATTCCTATTATTAATGCGCTTCGTGATGGTTTGAGCGCAAATCATATAGTGTCTATTTGGGGAATTCTAAATGGAACTTGTAATTATATGCTTACTAAAATGATCAACGAAGGTGCTGACTATAAAGAAGTTTTAGCTGAAGCACAAAGTTTAGGTTACGCAGAAGCTGATCCTACATTTGATGTTGGCGGATTTGATGCAGCACATAAACTATTGATTTTGGCAAGTATTGCTTATGGAATAGATTCTAAACCAGAAGATATTTTAATTGAAGGTATCCAAAATATTTCTGCAGATGATATTTATTTTGCTAAAGAATTTGGTTTTTCAATTAAGCTTTTAACAATTGCACAAATCAATAAAAACAACGAAGTTGAGCTTCGAGTTCATCCAGCACTTATTAGCAATACTGATATGATCGCCAAAGTAGACGGAGTTATGAACGCAATTAGTGTTTTAGGTGATAAAGTTGGCGAAACTCTTTATGTTGGAGCCGGAGCTGGTGGCGATGCAACAGCAAGTGCTGTTATTGCAAATATTATTGATATTGCAAGACGAGGAAAAGGCTCATCATCACCTATGCTTGGATTTAAAACACCACTTGAAGGCGGATTAAAACTAGCTAAAAAAGATGATATAGAAACAAAGTACTATTTGAGATTACATGTTGAAGATAAAAGCGGAGTACTTGCAAAAGTTGCTACTATTCTTGGGGATAGCGGAATTTCAATTAAAAATATGGTTCAAAAACCATTTGATGAAGATAGTGCTAATCTTCTTTTGTCAACACATATTTGTAAAGAAAAAGAGATTAAAATAGCACTTGAAAATTTAGAAAAAGCAAACCTTGTGTTATCAAAACCATCTATGATTAGGATTGAAGAGTAGAGGGATATAAAATAATATATCAGTAGATTTTATCTGCTGATATATTATGATTTTGATTCTTCTTTTTGAGAAGTCTTGTTGTCTTTGTAAGTTGTCTCAATAGCTGGTTTTATTGTTTCTAAAAAGCTAGAAGTATTAGTGTTGTTTGGCAACACAATATATCCATTATTTTTAACTAAAGCATCTTTTATTAGTGAATCCATCCATTTGATATTAAGTAAAATATCAATATTTTCTAAAACAATATTTTTCCCATCTTTTGAATATCCCCAATTAAAACTTTTCAGTGTAACTAGAAGATTTTTTGATTCACCCTTTCTGTAAACATACATTGTTAAAACATTTGTTGTTGTATTTTTTTTAATATATTTAATTTTTACATTTTCTTGAGCAATAACATTATTTAATTCATCAATTAAAGTTTTTTCAACAAATAAAGAATTACCTTTTTTGGTAAATAATTTTTTGTGAGATGTTTTTTTATGACCAATTTCGCTAGTTTTTGTTGCAATGTCAGAAGCTATTTTTTTCACTTTTTTAACAGCTAAATTTACTTCTTTTACAGCTCTGTCAACAGGAGTTTGTTGAGCACCAAAAAGTGTGATATTTACTAAAATTAGTGTAAAAAATATTTTTTTCATTATTCTTCCTCATCTCCGCTAATCATCTCAAAGATCTCTTCATAAAGTTCTTTACATTCTTCTTTTGATAGTTCATTGTTTTTGATATCTGTCAAAATCTCATGAAATTCTTCTCTCATTTCATATAAATCATTTAATTCATCAGTATATTTATCTTTACTGTCTTTGTCTTTTGCAATAAGGGCAAAAATTTCATCAGTTTGATCTTCAATATCTGCCAAAACAACATTCTCAATTAATTCTTTTAATTTTACAAAGCAATCAGTCATTTTATTTACCTTTCGCAGCTTGAATTTTATTTACATAGTCATATGTAATATTGATAATTTGTTTCTTTGGAAGCGATCTTGAAAGTGCTTTGATAGCACCTTGAAAGTCATCAAATAAATAATTAGCCATACTTCCTGGAATTGGGTTTATTTCATTTAAATAAACTTCACCTTCAACAACAAAGAAATCACATCTGATAAGACTACCGTCAAAAGTATGGTTGTATATTTTTGCGAAATTTTCTTGTAGTTTTGTAACTAGTTCGTCAGATAACGTAGCTTCATTTACCCTTTCTGTTCGTGTAAAGTCAAGATATTTCTTGTCAAAATCTAAAAATTCTTCTTTTTTAGGTTCTTCGACAATTGAGAAAATAAATTCCCCATTGGCTTTAGTTCCAGCTAGATTGTATTCTTTGACATTATTGATAAAAGATTCTACAATGATTTCATTGTCAAATTCAAATGCAACGTCTAAAGCATACTCAAGTTCTTCTTTTGATTTTACAATTGAAACACCAATGCTACTTCCAAGTCTAACTGGTTTGATTATGCAAGGGAATTCTGTAATATCAATTTTGTCATTTTTTGTAAAATGAAGCGATGGTAAAGTTTTTACTCCACAGCTTGATGCGTAATTCTTTGTAAAATGTTTATTACAACTAACAACACAAGCCTCAACTCTTGGACCTATAAATGGAATTCCAAAGAATTCAAACATTGATGCAAGTACACCATCTTCACCATCTCCACCATGAGTTACATTTAATGCGAAATCAAATTCAACTTTTTTGCTTCCGAACAATGATGATTTGTAAAAACCACCATTGTTTATTTGTAGTTTGTCAAATTTTTTGTATCCACCTGTACTAAATAATTTTGAGTTTATCTTATCTGTAGGGATTAGAAAAAATTCTCTATTTTTATCTACAAATATATAAATAAGCTCATCATTTAAAACTTTTTTTAAAGCTATCGAACTTACGATGCTTATCTCATGTTCAAAACTCTTTGCCCCAAATACTATACCAATTTTACTCATTTTTGTAACCTTTTTAATGCTTCTTTTACTATTTCGCTTGTTGTATTTCCAACACAATTTTTTAATGCATTTGTAATGACATCTTTTTTAAATCCTAAAGATTCAAGAGCCTGCACTGCCTCACTTACGCTTGGAGAACTTGACGTTGTACCATCTTCATTTGCTTCGATTACAAATCCGCTTAGTTCTACTAAAATTCTTCCAGCACCTTTTGGACCAATTCCTGGAACCATTTTTAGCATATTAATGTCACCACTTTGCACGATTTGTGAAAAGCTATTTGGTGTAAATGTGCTGCAAATAGCCAAAGCAACTTTCGGACCAACACCGTTTATTTTGATAACTCTATCAAAAAGTTTCTTTTCATTTATATCTGTAAATCCATATAGTGATTGATTATCTTCTCGTATAATATGAGTTGTATGAAGCTTTACGCTCTTATCTTTTATAGTGCTGCTACAATTTAAAGATACGAAAACTTCGTAAACTATCCCATTTACATTGATGTGCAAAAAAGTTGGTTCTTTTCGTATCAATATTCCTTCTATTCCAACTATCAATTTGTACCTACATTTGAGCAATGGCTCTTAATTTATTTCCCGACATTTTCGGATTTGTATTGTAACATTTTTCATTTTAGTTTTAGGAAATTTTATGGTGTTAGTGATTGTATGCTGATGTTTTTTTGTAATTTGCAGTGAAATTAACAATATTTGTTTCATGATTAATAATCAAAAGCTTTTGTATTTCAAAATAATTTTGTAACCAAGAAGTTATAAAACTCTATTTTTAGGGGTGCATCAACTATTCATTAGTTCTTTTTAAGGTTAATGCTTTTATAATCATCTCTTTTTTAAAAATAACTTAAAAATATCAAACAATAAGGAAACAAAAGATGCGACATTTTCTGACTCTAAGAGATTTTACCAAAGAGGAAATTTTAGAGATAATTGATTTAGCCGTAATTATAAAAAAAGAGATAAAAGCAAATGTTTTTAAAAAATATATGCCAAATAAAACCTTAGGAATGATATTTGAAAAAAGTAGTACACGAACACGAGTAAGCTTTGAAGTTGGTATTTATCAATTGGGTGGAATAGGATTATTCTTAAGTTCAAATGATATTCAATTAGGAAGAGGCGAGCCAATTAAAGATACTAGTAGAGTTATTAGTCGTATGGTTGATATGATTATGATCAGAAATGATTCGCAAAAAGAGCTTGAAGAATTCGCATCTTATTCTAAAGTTCCGATTATAAATGGACTAACAAATAAGTTTCATCCAGTTCAATTAATGGCGGATTATTTGACCATTGTTGAACATAATAAAACAGAAAATCTGAAAGTTGCATATGTTGGCGATGGAAATAATATGACTCACTCATGGCTAATGCTAGCTTCCAAATTAGGGTTTGATCTTAGTATCGCTACCCCTATTGGATATGAGGTTGATCAAGATATTCTTGCATCAGCGTTAGAATTTGCTAAAAAAAGTGGTTCTAAAATTATCGTTACAAATGATCCAAAAAGAGCTGTAGATGGTGCAACTGTTGTTACAACTGACACTTGGGTTTCAATGGGACAAGAAGATGAAAAAGAAACAAGAATTAAAGATTTTAATGGATTTATTGTTGACAAAAAACTAATGAGCCTTGCTTCAAAAGATGCGATGTTTTTACATTGTCTTCCTGCTTATAGGGATTACGAAGTTAGTGAAGAGATTTTTGAAGAGCATAGCGAAACAATTTTTAGTGAAGCAGAAAACAGATTGCATGCTCAAAAAGCAATTATGGTCTGGCTAGATTCAAAAAGAGATTGTTAGGACTTTACAACCACTATGATAATAGTGGTTTCACATGCCACAATTTATCTAGTAGATTTGACCAAATAATCCCACAATCTTTCCTATAATTTTAATTTCATTTTTTTCCACAATTTGCATTGGATATTCTTTGTTGTCTGAAATCACATCAAGTTTTCCATCAATTCGCTTTTGGATTCTTTTGACAAAAAGTCCATTTTCACTTGAAAAAGCATAAATTCCATCGCGATTAGGATCACACTTTGTAGTATCAAGAAATATTACATTCCCGCTATTTAAAGTTGGTTCCATACTGTCTCCAGTTACTTTGATAGCTTCAATGTTTTGCATATCATCAGTTCCACCTAAAATTTGTGTAAAATAGGCAGGCATTTCAAGTTTTTCAAATTCATCATCATTGTGTTCACCTCCACCACCAGCACTTAGGCTAAGTGACGGAAAGAATTTAATCCAATATCTATCCGTGCTGTCAACTAAACTACTTGGATCCTGACCATAGAAAAGCCAGTTTATAGATATTTTCTTTAATGCGCAAAAATCTAGAATATTTGAATAAGGAATTTTGTTTCTAGTCTTCATTGTTGCAAAATTTGCTTGTGTAATATCAAGTTCATTTGCAATATCCTTGTCAAATATCTTCCTATTGTGCTCTTCCCCTAGAACAGTTTTGAGTTTCTCTATTACTTTTAATACATCTATCATTTTTTTATTCCTAATAATTATTTGCAACATTATAATAAAAAATATGTCAAATTGCAATATTTTTGTATGAAAATTATTTTTTATGCAATACTTTTGAAAATTTAGAGTCAAAAAGGAATAATATGATGAATGCAATTGAAAATTTAAATAACAAAATAGGAAGTTGGTCTTATAGATTTGACGTATATTTATGCAAAATAGCTGATGTAATTTTATAATAGATTGATTATATAATTATTACTAAAGCATTATTTATATAAAATTTCGAAAATGTAAATTTTGGTTTAAAAGTTTTATTTTAATATATAAGGGGTTGGAATGGGTGAAGCTATTGACATAATTGAGGCTGTAAAGTATATTTTTATGGGTCTCGGAATTGTGTTTTTCGTATTACTAGTGCTTGTGTACGTATTTAACGTACAAAGTATTGCTAAGTTATTTTTCAAATTTGATAGTGAAGGAAAATTAACAAACGAAGAGCACGCAAGAGTCACAACATCTGGAGACTCTACTGAATCTGCGGATGAAAAACAACTTACGGCTGCAATAGCAGCTGCTCTACAATATCACGATAATTCAAATAAACAAATCGCAGCTGCTATAACAGCTGCGATTTTACATCACAATAACAAAGGCGAATAAATATGGGAAAAAAGTACATTGATGTAATGGATACCACTTTCAGGGATGGTTTTCAGTCTGTTTTTGGTGGTAGAGTTTTGATGAATGATTTTATGCCGGCAGTTGAAGCAGCTTCACATGCAGGTATAAAACATTTTGAGTTTGGCGGAGGAGCAAGATTTCAATCTTTATTTTTCTATCTTCAAGAGAATGCTTTTGATATGATGGATAAATTCAGATCTATTGTTGGGCCGGATGCAAACTTACAAACTCTAGCAAGAGGAATAAATACAGTTATGCTTGATACTGGAAGTCGAGAATTAATCGATCTCCATGCAAAATTATTTGCAAAACACGGAACTACAACAATTAGAAATTTTGATGCATTAAATGATGTAAGAAACCTTGAGTATTCTGCTCAATGTATTAAAAAATATGGTTTAAAACATGAGGCAGTTGTTACAATGATGGATTTACCTCCAAAGTGTGAAGGTGCTCATGATGTTGCTTTTTACGAAAGAACTTTAAGAGGTATACTTGATAGTGGACTACCTTATGATTCAATCTGCTTTAAAGATGCAAGCGGAACTGCAAATCCAAATAAGGTTTATGAAACAATTAAAATGGCTAGAAAACTTTTAGGAGATTCTACTCATATTAGACTACATACTCATGAAACAGCTGGTGTAAGTGTTGCTTCTTATTTAGCAGCACTTGATGCTGGTGTTGATGGTATAGATTTGGCTGCTAGTCCTGTAAGTGGTGGAACTTCTCAACCAGATATTCTTACAATGCTTCATGCTACTAAAGGTGGAAAATATGATCTTGGTGGATTAGAATTAGATAAAATTTTACAATATCAAGAAGTTTTAAAAGATTGTTTAAGTGACTATATGTTGCCACCAGAAGCTACACAAGTTTCAACATTAATTCCATTCTCGCCAATGCCAGGTGGAGCATTAACTGCAAATACTCAAATGATGAGAGATGATAATACTCTTAGCAAGTTCCCTGAAGTTATTAAAGCTATGCAGGAAGTAGTTGTAAAAGGTGGTTTTGGAACTTCAGTTACACCTGTTAGTCAATTTTATTGGCAACAAGCATACGCAAATGTTATGTTTGGACCTTGGAAACAAATTGCTCCTGGATATGGAAAAATGGTTCTTGGGTACTTTGGTAAAACTCCGGTTGCACCAGATGCTGAAGTTGTAGCATTAGCGAGCGAAAAATTAAAACTTCAACCAACAGATGCAAATCCATTGGATATTGCAGATCTTGACCCTAGAAAATCTATCAGCGCATGGAAAGAAAGATTAGAGATTGAAAAACTTGAGGTAACTGAAGAGAATATTTTCATTGCTGCGGCTTGTGACGAAAAAGGTATAGCATTCTTAAAAGGTGAATCACCTTTAAATGTTAGAAAAATTAGTAATACAAAAGAAGAAAAAAAAGGAAAACAAAAAATGACAAATGGTAATTATACAGTAGTAGTAGACGGAAAAAAATTCAGTGTTCAAGTAGCTGAAGGTGATATGAATATTCAAGTTTCTCCAGTAGTTGCGGCAGCTCCAGTTGCAGCACCAGTAGCGGCTCCAATAGCTCCAGTTGCAGCTCCAGTAGCAGCACCAGTAGCGGCTCCAGTAGCAGCACCAGTTGCAGCAGTTAGCGGTACACCAGTTCCTGCAAGTGTTAATGGAAATGTATGGAAAATCCAAGTGGCTGTTGGTGATAAAGTTGAAAAAGGTCAAGTTGTTGCTATATTAGAAGCTATGAAAATGGAAATTGATATTGAAGCTCCTTGTGCAGGTACTATTTCATCAGTTGCAGTTGCTCCAAATGATACTGTTGAAGAAGGTCAAACTATAGTTACTATAGGTTAATATCAACACAAATTTACAGAATTCATTGTATTAAATAATTTAAATATATATAGAGTTCTGTATTATTCAATAGCATTTCTTGAATATTTTAAATAGTCGAAATGTATTGATTTTAATTGTGCCCGTAAATTTATTGATGAAGTCAAAATGAATTGCGAGATAAATACAATATAATTATCATCTCAAGAAACTACATATTTCAATATGATTGGTTTATTGAGTTTTGTATTTTATTTCAAGATTTAAATAAAAAGTAGGAAAATGAAATTATGTTAGATATTAAAAGCTCACTAGGATTAGAAAATACAGGTTTAATTTATAGAAATCTTGATGTAGATACTTTAATAGATCACGCAGTTCGTAATGAAAATGCAAAAATTAGCACTGAAGGTGCTTTGATGATCGATACAGGTATTTTTACGGGACGAAGCCCAAAAGATAAATATTTTGTAAATAATGCACCATCAAATCAATATATTGCTTGGGGTGATATAAATAAACCAATCGGCGAAGAACTTTACAATAAACTTTTGACTGTATCAAAAGATCAGTTAAGTGGTAAAGATTTGTATGTTACTGATGTATTTTGTGGTTCGAGTCTTGGAAGTAGAAAATCGATAAGATTTATTACTGAAATAGCATGGCAAGCACATTTTATTCAAAATATGTTTATTGTTCCAACAGAAGAAGATTTAAAATCATTTGTTCCTGAGTTTACAATTTATAATGCTTGTAAAACATCAAATAAGGATTGGCAAGCAGAAGGTTTGAATTCAGATGTGTTTGTTGCTTTTAATGTTGAAGCTAACGAAGCTATCATCGGTGGAACATGGTATGCAGGTGAAATGAAAAAAGGCGTATTTTCAATGATGAATTATTGGCTTCCTTTGCAAAATAAGATGCCGATGCATTGTTCAGCAAATGTTGGTGAAAATGGAGATACGGCATTATTTTTTGGATTATCAGGGACTGGTAAAACAACTCTATCGACTGATCCAAAAAGAGCTTTAATTGGTGATGATGAGCATGGCTGGGATGATGATGGGGTATTTAATTTTGAGGGTGGTTGTTATGCAAAAGTTATCAACTTAAGCAAAGAAAATGAACCTGAAATCTATGCTGCTATCAAAAAAGGTGCAATTTTAGAAAATGTTGTTGCTGATGAAAATGGAAAAATTGATTATGACAATAATACAAAAACTGAGAATACTAGAGTTTCTTACCCATTAAATCATATTGATAATATTCAACCAAATTCAATAGCTGGACATCCTACTAATATTATTTTCTTAAGTGCAGATGCTTTTGGAGTTTTACCTCCAGTAAGTAAACTAACAAAAGAACAAGCAATGTATTATTTCTTAAGTGGATATACTGCAAAAGTTGCTGGAACTGAAAGAGGAATAAAAGAACCAACTGCTACATTTAGTGCTTGTTTCGGTGAAGCATTTTTGCCTTTACACCCAACTGTGTATGCAACACTACTTGGTGAAAAAATTGACAAGCATAAAGTAAATGTTTATCTTGTAAATACAGGATGGACAGGCGGAAGCTATGGTTCTGGTAAAAGAATGAGTATTAAAAATACTAGAGCTTGTATTAATGGTATTTTAGACGGAAGTATTAATAATAGTCAATTTGAAACTTTACCAATATTTAATCTTGCAATACCAACTACACTTAATAATGTAGACACAGATGTTTTAAATCCAAGAAATAGCTGGAGCAATAAAGAAGATTATGATGCTACAGCAAGAAAATTGGCAAATATGTATGTTGAAAATTTCAAAAAATATTTGATTAATGATACGGATTCAAATAATAGTTTTGACTTTACATCTGCTGGACCAGCATTATAATTTTGAAAAATACAGAACAAATTTCACTTCTTGTGTTTATTGATGACATTAAGTTAAATTGTTCTGAAATTGCATTTATGAGTATTAGTCATTTGTGCAATAAGCTTTATGATAAAAATCTTGACGTACTAATAACAGAGGATGAATTTTTTGAAATCCTTAGAAACTACTCTTTATTTTTCAGATATCTTAATGACTATGCTGGAACAATCTACAGAAGGTATAATTCCTCAATTGAACTAATCTATGTTGAGCTTTGTGATTACTACAAATTAGATTTAGATAATGAATATAGATTTGATCATATCTTACGAAAACTAGAAAAACAGACTCCACAAATGCTTATGAGCCTTACGGATGAAGATATTCAAAAACAAACAATAGAAAATTTTGAAGAAAAACTTGAAATTATTAAAACTTCAAAATATTATTTAAGTAATAGAGATGAACTTATCTCAAAAGTTGAAAAACTTGAAAAAAATATATCTCTTGTAAGAAAAGCTCTTAATATTTAACCACATTTTTCTTCATAAACTAAAAAATAGCACTTTTGCTAAATTTAGGTCTAATCGGAATTTATTGTTTATTCAATAATGATTGTTTCTTTTATTTTTAATCCAAATCCATTAATGCCAACAAACGATGTTTTTGCACCAGAGGTTAAGAGCTTAATTTCATCTATATTGAATTTTTTTAGTATTTGTGCACCAATACCGAAATCCTTCATATTTTCAGATTTCTCATCCTTGCTTTCTAAAAATATTAATAGTCCGCCTTTTGACTTTAAAAAGTTAATCGATTTTAATACAGAGTTTAATTTTTGATGATTTAGAAACAAGTCTATATCTTGATTTACTGTGTGAAACTTTACTGGAGATATTTTCTGAAGTTCCCCAAATTGAATCACAGTATGTTTATTTCCTTTATGATCTTCAAAAATGATTTTCTCAACTTTTTCATCAAAAAATAAAGCTTCATTGGTAGATATTTTTTTAACTAAAGATTCGTGAGCCATTCTGTATTCAACCAAATCTGAAATGTAAACTTGAACCATGCTGTGAGATTCTGCAAAAATATCCAAGTCATCTCTTCTAGCCATTGTTCCATCAGCTTTCATGATTTCACATATTACAGCTTCACCTTTTAGCCCAGCTAGTTTACATAAATCTATACTTCCTTCAGTGTGACCAGTTCTAGCTAAAACACCACCTTCTTTGGCAATTAGAGGGAAAATATGACCAGGTTTAACAAGTTCCGATTCTCTACTAACAGTGTTTGCTAATATTTTTATTGTGTCATCTCTTTCTTTTGCACTAATTCCCGTGGTAGCTTTTGCGCAATCTACAGATACGGTAAATGCAGTTTCATACGATGAAGTATTCGAGTGAACCATAGGAGTCAAATTTAGTCTTGTTGCTGTTTCTTTTGTAACTGCAACACAAATCAAACCTTTTGCATGAGTTGCCATAAAGTTGACATGTTCTGGAGTGCTAAATGCTGCGCTGTAAACCAAATCACCTTCGTTTTCTCTGTCTTCGTCATCAAGCATAATGACCATTTTACCTTTTTTAATCTCCTCGATTGCGTGCTCTACACGTTCGTATGAATTCATATTTCTTTTACTCTGCTTTATTATTAATTTTTATAAGTATATCAAAAATTATAAAAATTCATCTAAAAAAGCCTTGACAAAAATATTTTTTTTAACTATAATTCCACCACTTAAATGATTGGGGTATCGCCAAGCGGTAAGGCAACGGCTTTTGGTGCCGTCATCCGAAGGTTCGAATCCTTCTACCCCATCCACTCGTATACCGCGGAATAGAGCAGCACGGTAGCTCGTCGGGCTCATAACCCGAAGGTCACTGGTTCAAATCCAGTTTCCGCAACCAACTAAAATAATCACAAAATATAATTTCATTACACTTTTAAAAACTAGTTTAAATCTAAGCTTCACTCAGGTTACACTTCGCTAATTCTCATATCAAATATCTTTAAATTAAATCAGAGTAGACTTTTAGTTAAGAGTTCGTAAATTCGTACAACAATTTGTGATTCTTAAATTTTTCGATTTATCTAAAGGAGCTCAATATGAATTATTTTATCAAAGGTTTGTTGTTGTTGACAATTTTATCTACGCATTCTTATGCTTCATGTAATAAAGGTGCTACAATTTTTTCCTGTACAACTAAAAAAGGAAAACAAATTGAAGTCTGTGACAATAAAACTACAATTGAATATTCATTTGGCAAATTAAATAGTAAGCCAGAATTGCTTATTAATGTTCCGCGTAAAAATGTAACTACAACGCAATGGGCTGGTATGGGTTCTTATGTATCTTATTCTGTGGATATTCCAAACAATAATACTGTTTATAATATATTTTGGGGAATGGATAGAATGAATGAAAATCATCCGATAGAAGCTGGTGTTAATGTATTTATTAATAAAAATTTAGCTGCTACTGTTTACTGTTCCGATAAAATTGAAAATAATATAGAGGGTGTTGATTTAGCACCATCAAATGAATAGTTGATTGTCATGAAATATTTTAAGCACAATCAATTACTAAAGAAATTTCTTTTTTTATTTCCAGTATTTATTTTACTTCAAATGGTTTGCTTGAATGCATCCGAAGTAAAAAATCTCTACTATCCTCATACAATCATTGGAATCTCCAGTGATCAATCATTTCCAAATTTTATTAAAGATGACGAGATGAGCTCTCCAAAAAGTGTTCAATTTTCCCTAAATGATACTAGTTTTTATATTCAAGCATTAGAAGGCTCTAAAACATTAGTTTACTCATTTCCAAAAATAAGAAAAGTTAATTCTATTAAGCACCATTTTGATTCAAAAGTTCAAGATTTTTACTCAAATAATTATAGAAATCATTTTTTTAAATATCCTGATGCGTCTATTGATTGGAATGGAAAACCAGTTGAAGCAGTCCTTGATGAATCAAGAGGCTTATTATATGTTTCTAGCTACAGAAGAGATAACGATAATAGAGTTATTTTTGGAAGTACATTATCAATTATAGATACTAGTACTAATAAAATGATAGGTTCTTTGCCTACAAGTTCAATACCAAAAGTATTGTCATTATCAAATGATAAAAATTTATTATCGGTAACAAATTGGGGTGATAATTCAATTACAATTTGGGATGTAAGTTCAGCACCAAATAAAATAAAATTGAAAAATCATATTCAGGTAGCTTCTGAAATTGATCAAAAAAGAATAGAGCCATCAGACAAAGATTCTTCATGTGGTTTTTGTCTGCGAGGTACAACTTTTACAAATGATGACAAGTTTATTATGATTTCTGGAATGAAGTCTGGTGGTGTATTATTTATGCTGGATACAACAACATCAAAAATATCAAAAATCAATGTACCTTTTTTACCAATTCGTCATATTGTGGCTTCTAAGAAGTTAAAAAAATATTTCTTTTCTACAACAGGTGAAGGTTCAATATGTACTGTAACCGAAAATGGAATAAAAGATGGATTAAAAAATGGACTTATTAATAAAAATGATATCCAATGTCGTAAAACTAATTCACCAATTCGTACGATAGACATAAGCGAAGAAAATGGAATAGGTGTCGCGACAATGAATCAAAGTTGTGAAATCTCAATTTTTAAACTTGATACATTACAAGAGTTACAGAAATTACCAGCCCCATGCTATCCGGTAGGACTAACTTTTTCATCAAATGGAAATGCAATTATTGTAACAGCCCAAGGAAAACAAGGTGAGGGCGGACACAAAGTTGGTATTTACTATAAAAAACAATAACCTGATCTGCTAACTGAGTGAATTGGATAATAATGTATCCAATTCATTTGTATTCGAAAATAATTACTCTTTTTTAACTTTCTTGTATTATCTTGCCTGATTAATAAATCACAAACACAGACTATCAAATAAATATTTTTTACTTACAAAAGCAAGCTATTTAAAGAGCATCTTGTGACTAATAAAAAATCTAAAATCATAATACTAATAGTGAAAGAAGATGTTATTTTTGTACTTTAAACTGTAATGTTTCTCACAAGTGGGGCACATTTTAGGTGTAAAATTATTTAGATGCCTCATAATTTTGTATTGATAAAAGAGTATAAAAGCCATAAATAAGCCATTTATAGTAAGTTACTAAATGGTTACAATTTGGTTACATTCCTGTAATCATGCTCTAACCATGAATTAATTATAATTTTGCAAATTACCAAGTAATAATAAAAAACATTTAGGAGATATTATGTCTGTAATATTTGATGCTTTAAACAATATTGGATCTATTTCAATATTGTTGTTGATTTTAGCTTTAACGTTCGCTCTTTTTTATGAGATGATAAATGGATTTCATGACACAGCAAATGCTGTAGCAATGATTATTTACACAAATTCAATGAAGCCAGGTTATTCTGTTATTATGGCTGGAGTTATGAATTTTTTTGGAGTTATTTTAGGGGGTATTGGAGTTGCTTACGTAATCGTTCACCTTCTTCCGCTTGATATTTTAGTTTCTTCAGATCAAAGTGCCACATTAGTGATGATTTTTTCTTTATTAATTTCTGCATTGATTTGGAATTTTGGAACTTGGTATTTTGGTTTACCTGTTTCAAGTTCACACTCGCTAATTGGTTCTCTTGTTGGTGTTAGTATTGCTTTTGGAATGATGCATGGATTCTCATTCTCTCAAAGTGTAAATTGGGATATTGTCTACAAAATTTTATTAGCACTTGCTGTTTCACCTTTTGTTGGATTTGGTTTTGCATATTTAATTATGAAACTATCAAGAAGATTGATAAAAAATCCAAAATACTTCAAGGATTCAAATTATGAAGGCAAAAAGAAACCTAATTTTTGGATGAGAACTGGGATTATTGCAACTGGTGCTGGAGTTAGTTTTGCTCATGGTTCAAATGATGGACAAAAAGGTATTGGTCTTATTATGATTATTTTAATTGGAATATTGCCAACGTTTTATTCTTTAAATATGGAAGAGCATCAATATAAAATAATGCAAACTAGAGATAGTGCAATTAACTTATCTAAATTCTACTCTGATAATAATGAAACACTAACAAGATTGGTGAGCCAAAAACAACTTATTAGCGCTCTAAAAATTGAAAATACAATAGCAGAATGCAATGTAAATAATGTTTATCAGACGACATCACTTATAGGTCAAAAACTTAATGGTTTAAAATCTTATTCAGAGCTTTCACCTACTGATAGATGGAATGTTCATACTGCAGTTTTATGCTCTGATAATTTCTTTGGGCAAGTAGAAAAAGCTTATAAAGCTATTGACAAAGATAAAGCTAGCTATATAGCTGATCAAAGAAAACAAATGATAACTTCAACTGAATATGTGCCTTATTGGGTTATTTTTGCAGTTGCTCTTATGATAGGCCTAGGAACAATGATCGGGTACAAAAGAGTCGTTTTAACAATAGGTGAAAAAATAGGTTCTCAACCAATAAATCATATGCAAGGTGCTGTTGCTCAAGCTATGGCAATGATAACTATTTTGCTGGCAAACTTTGCTCATGCTCCTGTTAGTACAACTCATATTGTGTCAAGTGCTGTAGCTGGAACCATGTCGGCTGAGCCTGGAGTTGGAGTGCAGAAAAAAACTATAAAAACAATTCTTTTAGCTTGGCTGTTTACATTGCCCGTAACAGCAACTATGGGATATTTTATGTTTATGCTATTGAATTTTTTGTTTATATAATTAATTGAATTTTTATCCCGCTTTGAATCCTTATCGACTAAAGATTTTGTTCCTTAGTCGATTAAGATAATATGCTCTTTGACGTCCTCAAAAATTTTACTATTCAATTGAATCTCAACCTTAGAAGTTGGAATACTTTCAACAATCACAATACATGACAAATCAAAAGTATTTTTAGTGATTAATCTTCTTATTTCAATTTCTTCATCAAAACTTATCGGATTTTTTATGAGATCATAGATACTTTCAAAGCTATTATTGGTAATGACATTGAAATATTCTAATGTTATAAATTTTGTTTCATCTCTATTAAGATAGTAAATATTTGATACGTCAAATTCAATTTGACCTGCAGTTTTATTGTTATTTAGTGTCGAATATGCTAAAAAATATGATGGAGTGATTGTTTTGTTTACACTTACGGATCCGCTTAAAATTCTATAATTTAAAAACCGCTGCTTGATAATTTTGAAATTCTGTTGCGCTATTGAAAGATCATTTCTTTTCTTGTAAAGCTCAATTCGTTCTTCTATAGATTCTGGCAATATTTGATTTGTTATAGGACTAATCATCTCATCAAGCAATTTGTCTTGTTGTTCTCTTTGAGCCTTTAGTCCAAATAAACATCCGCAATAATTTTGTCTATAAAGTGAATTTTCTTTAACAGCTTTTCCTTGCATTTCTACACCATTACCAGCACGATAATCTTTAAAAATAAAGTTCAAATTATATTGTTCCGCCAATTTATCACCAATTATTTGCAGTTTATCTTGAGATTTTTTTGGACTAATTAAAAGTGATGTTGTAAAACTTTTACATCCTAATTCTTTTGCTTTTTCAGCACTAACTTCAAGTCTTCTGTCAAAGCAAACCGTACAACGATCTCCTTTTTCAGGCTCATTTTCAAGTCCTTTTACGAGTTTTAGCCAAACATCCAAATCGTACTCGCCTTCTAAAAGTTCAATTCCTAAAATATCGCAACTATACTTAACATCGTAAAAACGAAGCTTGTATTCACTGTATGGATGAATATTAGGATCGTAAAAAAAACCGATTAGTTTTTCATTTGGAAAATCCTCTTGTAGCTTTTCCAAAAAGTGATGACTATCAACACTGCAACAAATATGAACTAACATTAAAATAAACCTTTAAATTATAAGATGTTTTATCAACAATAGGATATTATACAAAATTTTACGGGATAGGACTTTAAATGAACAAAACACTTTATATTGATCAAGAGGCATTGGCTACACTTAGTCTTTTAAAAGAAGGATTATTGCTTCCTGTTGACAAACTGATGAATAAATCAGAATCTATGCAAGTTAACGCAACTAGGCTTTACAAAGGGACGACATTTCCTTTTTCTTTGGTTTTGGCTCCAAGCGGCAAAAGAAATGAAATTGTTTTAAAATCTTTGAAAAAAAATGACAAAATAGTACTTATGTGTGATGGAAAAGTTTGCGGTAGTTTGGTTTGTGATGAAGTATTTGAAATAGATAAAGATGAGCGTGTAAAATTAATCTATGGAACAAATAATCCAGCACATCCTGGTGTTGTAAATACGTATAAAAGACTTGGGAATTATGCAATTTGTGGTGATTTTGATGTTTTATTTGAAGATATTAAAACTCATAAAGCAGATTTACAACAAGCAATTGATAACGTTGAAGCGAGATCTATTTCTGCAATTATGCTTTCGGGAAAACCGTTCCACAGAATCCATGAAAGACTTATTAGAACAGCGCTTGTAAAAAATGATTTGATCGTAATTTTCTTACTTAAGCCTTACACGGACGATTCTTTGAGCTTTGCTACAAGATTAAAAACTGTTAAATATTTTTGTGATAACTTCCTCCCAAAAGATAAAGTTGTACTTATCCCACTTGAGAATACATATATTTTTGGTGGATTTAATGAAATTATTTTAAATTCAATAGTTGCAAATAATTATGGCTGTACTGAATTAATTATAGGAAAAGAAAAAGCTGGAATAGGGGCATTTTATCAAGATAAATGTTTTAGCTCTATTATTGATACGATTGTTGGAATTGATATTAAAATAGAGATTATGAGTAATTTTGTATATTGTGATAAATGTAGTACGCTGGTAAGTACAAATGCTTGTCCACATGGTAGTCATCATCATATTCAATACAATAGTGATTCTATTATGGAACTATTTTATTTAGGGATCATTCCGCCTGCTATCTTGGTTAGAAAAGAGATTAGTTCAATTATCCTAAGTGATTTGTATCCAGAACGAACTGAAAGATTAGCTAAAATTCATCAGCAATTATCGTTAAATAGTGGAATTCTTGATGATTTTGAAAGTAAGAATTTTTATGAAAGTTTGATGAATTTGTACCAAACATCATCCTTGACTTAATGAATCAAAAAGTTTTTCTTTTACTATTACCTTTTGTATTTTTTTTAGGATGTTCTTCAAAGCAACAGCCAATTGCTACAAAAAGTGCAACAATAATTTTTAAAACACCTTCAGTTAAATTCTACGATAAGGGATTTGTTGAAAAATATGATGAAAAAGTTCATTTAAGTATTTTTAATATCGGCATCCCAGTATTTAGTCTAGATATCTATGAAAATAAAATATGTCAAGGTGCTTTTTCATGCGTAGATGGAACTGAATTTAATAAACAAATCTTAAGTCCAGAGTATAAAAAAGATTTTCTGTACAAACTATTTAAGAGTGAAAATATAAATTTTAAAGATTTAGAAAATGGTATTTTTATAAAAGTACTTTACGATGAGTTAGAACACAACAGTTCAGTTGAGCAATAAATATTTAATTAAAGAGGAATTTGTATGATACCAAGAAAATATGAAATGGTTTTATTTTCATTTGTTATGAGTTTGTTTATGTCAGGCTTTATGAGTTTAATTGTTACGTTTATAAACCTAGGTTTTGTAGATGGATTTGTAAGTTTTTGGCTTCAAGCATATTGGAAAGCATTTTTAATAGCATTTCCAACAATATTTGTAGTGGTACCACAAGTTAGAAAGATAGTTCAAAAGCTAATTATTAAACAGTAATAAATTAGCTTTTTTTATTGTTTAATAACTAAATACAAAATCGTTTTTAAAGTCAATTTTTACATTTCCGCCATCTTTTAATTTGCCAAACAATATTTCATCACTTAGTGGTAGCTTTATCTTATCTCTAATTATTCTTTGAAGTGGACGCGCTCCCATTTCTTTGTCATAGCCAAGTTTTGCAAGCTCTTCTTTTGCTTTTTTACTTATCGTTAACTTGATATTTTTATCTTTTATTGATAATTGTAAGTCATTTATAAATTTACCAACAACTAATACAACTGTTGACATATCTAATGGTGCAAATTTTATAGTTTCATCCAATCTATTTCTAAATTCTGGAGCAAAAAAAGATTTGACAGCTTTGTCTGTATTTAGATTGTTATCTTTAGCAAATCCCATAATATTTCCATTTTTAGCACCTAAATTTGAAGTCATTATCAGAATAACATTTTGAAAATCTACTTTGTAACCATTATTATCGGTTATTGTTGCATTATCCATAACTTGTAGTAAAACATTTAGTAAATCAGGATGAGCTTTTTCAATCTCATCTAGAAGTAGAACTGAATGAGGACTTTTTTTGATAGCCTCACTTAAAAGTCCACCTTTTTCATGCCCAATATAACCAGCTGGAGCCCCAATCAATCTGCTTATTGTGTGAGCTTCACTGTATTCACTCATGTCAAATCGTATAAAATTAACACCCAAAACTTTTGCTAATTCTTTAGCAACTTCTGTTTTTCCAACACCTGTTGTACCTGTAAATAAGAAGCTTCCAACTGGTTTATTTTCACTTCCTAGTCCAGAACGGTTTATTTTTATAGCTTTTACAACTTTTTTGACAGCTTCATCTTGACCAAAAACTCGTTTTAGGAGATTTGATTCCATTGCTTCAAGAAGAGTTAAATCTGAAGAAGTAGCAGTTTTTGGAGGAATTTGTGCCATTTTTGAAATAGTTTGTTCAACATCATGACCAGTTATAATTAATAGTTTTTTTCTTTTTTTATGAGAGTATTTTTTTGTTGAAGCAACCTCATCTAAAACATCAATCGCACTATCTGGTAAAAATCTATCATTTATAAATTTTTTTGACAATTCGACACAAAGCCTTACAGCTTCAGGAGTATAAGAGACATTATGAAACTCTTCGTATTTACTTTTTAGTCCATCTAGAATTTTAATAGCATCTTCTATATTTGGTTCTTTGATTTCAACTTTCGCAAATCTTCTACTAAGTGCTTTATCTTTACCGAAATCTGTTCGGTATTCTTCATATGTAGTTGCACCAATGCATTTTAATTTACCATCACTAAGCAATGGTTTTAAAATATTTGAAGCATCCATTGAACTATTTCCAACGCTTCCAGCTCCAACTATCTGGTGAATTTCATCTATAAAAAGGATCGATTTTTTACTTTTGCTGATCTCTTTTAAAACAGTTTTTAATTTCTTTTCAAAATCCCCACGATATTTAGTTCCAGCAACCATGCTCCCCATATCTAAAGCATATATCTTAGAACCTATGAGTTCTTCAGGTACATCATTTGAGGCTATTTTTAAAGCCAGAGCTTCAGCAATTGATGTTTTACCAACACCAGTTTCACCAAGTAAAATAGGATTGTTTTTCTTTCTTCTTCCTAAGATTTCAATAACTCTTGCAACCTCATCGTTTCTTCCAATTACAGGATCTATTTTGCCATCCATTGCAAGTGATACTAGTTCTGTGCTGTTTTCTTGAAGTGTAGTTTTCTTCTGATTATTTCCTTTAAGCTCTCTTGAAATCGTTCTATCTAAATCTTCAGATTCATCTTCGTCGTAGTATTCTTCATCTTCATCATTATTTTCATCAAGATCTTCGCTTCCTCCATGACTAATTTCTTCTAAAATATCTACTTTTTGTAAGCCTTGTTCTTTTAATAAGTATGTGCAATATGCTTTGTCGTTTTTTAGTATAGAAACAAATATGTCTTCTATTCCTATGCTTTTTCTACCACTAAGTCCAGCATGAGAAATAACATCTTCCATCATATTTGAAACAGTGACTGTTTCTAAGGGATCTTGATTTATTGAAATATCTGAAAACTTAGGTGTATTTTCTTGAATGTATAATTTTAGTTTTGTTTCTAAAATCATGATATCTATTCCAAGATTTGATAAGATCGACTTTATCATTTTATCTTGCAATATATAAAAGAAAATATGCTCAAGTGTTATATATTCGTGATGATTTGCTCTTGCAAAATTTATTGCATTGGTAAAAACTTTTTGTAATTCTTTATCTATATTTATATTGCCCATTTATTATTTTCCTATTCGGCTTCCGCGATTGCTTTTAGTGGAAACTCAGCTCTTCTTGCGTTTGATCTAACTTCTGCTATCTTTGTTTGAGCTATTTCATAGCTGTAAACTCCACAAATTCCTCGTCCATTTTCATGTACACTCATTGTTATTTCAGTCGCTTCATCTATATTCTTTTTAAAAATCTTCATTAAAATCTCTATAACAAATTCAACAGTAGAGTAGTTGTCATTTAATAATATTACTTTGTATTTTTTTGGTTGTTCTGTTTCTAAAGTTGTGTTTAGTTCACATTTAATCCCTGTAGCCAAGCTTGCATCCTATTTTTGAATTGAGTTCGATTATAACAAAATAAACTTTTGACTAATCAAAAAATCTTGCACGAGATTTCAAATCTAAGCTAAAATTATTTGTAATTAAAATTACCCTTTTACACATTTTTTTCACAATTTTAAAATAAATTATCAAATTTTTCTAGAATTATGTCAAATTTAACACTTGGTTAACACTTGAATGATAAAGTACTTTTGAAATTTAACAATAAAAAGAGGAAATATGAACACAAAAATCATTACACTATCGATTTGTACGGCATCTTTGCTATTTGCAAGTGATACAAATTTAGGAAAAATAGAAGTTAGCGCAAACGGAGTTACTAAAAAAGTTGAAAATATTAGTGGCGAAGAATTAAAATCAGCTGATCTTGCAGAAGCACTTAGTAAAAATAGCTCAAGTGTTTCTCTTTTAAGAAGAAGTGGAATCGCAAATGACATCATAGTAAGAGGTCAAAAAAAAGACAATATCGCAATTGATATCGACGGATGTTGTATAGCTGGAGCATGTCCGAACAGAATGGACCCACCAACTTCTCATATCGTAACAAATAATGTAGAAAATGTAGAAATAATTGGCGGACCATTTGATGTGGAAAGTTTTGGTGTGCTTAGTGCAAAAGTAAAAATTAAAACAAAAGACCCAAAAGAGGGACTTAATGGTGAAGTTAATGTTAATGTTGGAAGTTTTGGATATCAAAAAGAAACTTTGAGTGTTAGTGGTGGCGATAGTAAAGTTCGTGTTCTTTTAAGCGGTTCAACGGAAACTGGCGGACAATATGAAGATGGTGATGGGAAAACATTAGCTGAGCAATTATTTGCTAAAATTGGTACACCAACTGACTCTACAAAAAATGTGAATTATGCTGATAAATATAAAGGAATGGATGCTTTTTCTAAAAAAACAGGAACTTTAAAATTATTTGTAAATCCTACTGATAATAGTGAACTAAGATTTGGTTATATGGCAAATAGAAGTGATAATATTTTATATCCAACTGGTTCAATGGATGCTGATTATGATGATTCAAATATCTATACAGTTGGATATACAGCTAGAAATCTAGGAACTTTTTCAAAAGAGTTAAATTTAGATTATTACTATTCAAATGTTGACCATCCAATGAGTACAGCACTAAGAGAAAGTAAAAAAGAAATTATTGGTGGTACAATGATGATGCCTAAATATGGGGATTATTATACTAATGTGGCTCATTATAAAACTTCAGTTTGGGGAACGAAATTAAAAAATAGCATGGAAGTTGCTGATAGTTTAGTAACACTTGGTTTAGATACAAGCGTTAGAAATTGGAGAGGTGAAAATTATACTATTAATAGAAGAACTGGAGATGAAAGAGTTGGTTCTATAAATATGATGAATAGATATAGTTCTACTACAACAAGTTCTTTAAAATCAACAGATACTACAAATCAAGCAACTTTTGCAAAAGTTGAAAAATCATTTGGTAAATTAGATTTAGAAGTTGGTACTAGATATGATTATACAGATGTTGATTCTTCAAAAGCTACAAATGTTGATAAAAAATATGTTGGATTAAATGCAAATGTTTTTGGAGTTTATAATGTAGATGAAAAAATGAAATATTTTGCAGGTGTTGGTAAATCTTCAAGAGTTCCAGATGCTAGAGAATTATATAATGCTGGTTCAGGTGCTTTAGGAAATTCTAATTTAGAAGAAACAAAAAACTATGAAGCAGATTTAGGATTTGATAAAACTATTGAGAATTTCCAAATTAGACCAAAACTATTTTATTCAGTATTAAAAGATTATATTTATAATCCATATACTGGTACAGGAACACCAAAATTTGAAAATATTGATGCAAAAATTTATGGTTTAGATATTTCAGGATTTTATTTTATGACTGATAATTTATCTTTGGATTATGGTGTTGCATATCAAAGAGGTAAAAAAGATGAGCCACTTGTTGGACAAACAGATAAGGATTTAGCTGAAATTCCACCATTAAAAGGAAATTTAGCATTCAATTATCAAATGGATAAATCAAAATATACAGCTGAAGTTGTTGCAGTTGATTCATGGGATAGTTATGATGCTGATGCAAATGAACAAGAATTAGGTGGATACGCTCTATTTAATTTAAAATATAGCAATCAAGTGCATAAAAATATAGGCTTAACTTTAGGGGTTGATAATGTATTTGATAAAACTTATGCTTCAACAAATACATATAAAGATATTATGTATTCATCAACAACATCATTTAACGATCCAGGAAGATATGGATATGTAAATTTAAAATATAGCTTCTAAAAGCTATATTTTAATCAAAATCAATTCGAACTTGTGTTTGTCCAGTTGTTCCAAATTCATAGTCAATTTGTGTAGCAATTGCTTTAAAATCAACCCCTTGAACTTCTTTTAAACCTTTTAAAATGATATACGTACCAAAAGACCAAGTCATAATTGCTATTAAAATAGGAACAAATTTATTAACATTAATATTTTGCTCTTTTGTTGAATAATATAACTCCATTAAATTACTATAATTATAAACCAACAGTAAATAGATAATTGTATATAAAATTAGTACACTTTTTTTGTTCAAAGATTTATAAATTAAAACACCAAAAGATGTTGAAAATAAGTACATTATGTAATCCAATATACCTGGCATAGTTAATTTCATATAAAATCCATAACAAGTTGTCAATGTTAGAAGAAAAAATGGAAAAAAAAGTAAAACTAAGCCCATTTTTTTAAATGGGTTTGTTTTTAGTAAATAATAAGTGAAAATGAAATTAATAATCCCGATTATCAAAAAATTGAAAAATAGCCCATTAGCTCTCCCTATAAAATTAAAATAGTAAAGAACTAAAACTAATATTAAAAATATTATTTTATTTTTCATTTTTTAATATAAAAAACAACGCCCTGTGCATTCAAACATTGTTAAAAATCCACAGCCACTAGTTGTATCCGCACATTTATTAGTGTCTTTACATTCAAATGAACCACTACAAGACCACATTGAACCGATATTGCATGTACAATCAGATAAATCATCAATGGGAACAGCTTTAGCTGTATTTTCATTAATGTAATAAAAGTTACTAACAATAAAGTTCTCACTAAAGACATTTACGGTTTTTTTTAAAAAATTCTTTACAAATATTGATTTAAAAATTTCTCTTTCATCGTTTCTTTCTCCATCATTAAATAAATTTAAGCTTATATTGTTTTTTAATTCATAAATTAAATCGGATTGCTCTTTTGTTAAATTATTTTTTTGAAGAATATTTTCAATTTTATCATTCCAAATTTTCAATTTTTCTTCTTCATTTAATAAACTATACATGATTTTTTGAGTAGCATAGTTTTTTTCATTTAATACTTGTGAAATCCTTTTATTACT